>ERZ826220.49-NODE-49-length-143354-cov-7.120189_pt1 | contig 143354 bp, 126 predicted proteins | sample MGYA00519927_ERZ826220 | MGnify/ENA primary metagenome ERZ826220 (study PRJEB31778, sample SAMEA3449225) | human gut metagenome | biome: human gut; feature: human-associated habitat; material: faeces | place: United Kingdom | collected 2010/2012 ... | reverse complement strand
CCATGATGCAATTGAAGCCGGATTTAATAAAGTTGTATTTATCATCCGTAAGGATATTAAGGAAGCATTTCATGACGCGATCGGAAAGCGTATCGAAGGGATCTGTAATAGGTTGAACGTAGAATTCGCTTACGCTTATCAGGAATTAGATGATCTTCCGGAAGAAATCAAAAAACCTGTGGATAGAAGTAAACCATGGGGAACGGGACAGGCAGTTCTGGTGTGTAAAGACATCATCAAAGAACCGTTTGTTGTTATTAATGCAGATGATTATTATGGAAAAGAAGCATTTGTAAAGATCCATGAATTTCTGATTAATAATTATACTCCGGAAAGATCGAAAGAACTCTGCATGGCAGGTTTTATTCTTGGTAATACTTTAAGTGATAATGGAACTGTTACAAGAGGAATCTGTGCAGTGGATGAGAATGATTATCTGACGGATGTTATGGAAACCTATGAAATCAAAAAAACAGAGGATGGAGCAGAATCACAGGGAAATAAAATAAATGTGAATTCGCATGTATCTATGAATATGTGGGGATTGACACCGGAATTTGTGGGACTTTTGGAAGAAGGCTTTGTAGAATTCTTTGAAAATATCAAGGGAGACGAAGCAAAAGAACTGAAAGGAGAATACCTGCTTCCAATCTATATTGACGAGCTTTTGAAAAAAGGAAAAGTAAGTGTCAAACTTCTGGAGACACAGGATAAATGGTTTGGTGTTACTTATAAAGAAGATAAACCTGTTGTAGTAGAGTCATTTGCAAAATTGATCGCAGATGGCGTATATCGAAAAGATCTGTTCTCAGATCTGCAGGCATAAAATCCGGAGTCAGATATCCGAGACATAGTAAAGAATCAAAAAGACAGGAAAAAATATGACAGAAAACAGGATGAAGAGAAAAAAGACAGGAATAATCTGGCTGATCTTTACGATCATCTGGATGTCAGTGATTTTTTCTTTTTCGGCTAAAAAAGCGGTAGAATCGGAGGGAATGAGCCATTCGGTAGGAAAAGAGATCGGGAGGCTGATAGTCCCGCAATTTACATCCTGGTCAGAAGAACGGCAGGAGCAGTTTGCGAAAATGATTGATTTCCCGGTACGCAAATGTGCGCATGCAACAGAGTACGCGGTCCTTGGTGTGCTGATACTGAGGACGGCGTATTCTTTTTCGGAAGACAGCGGGAAACGGTCCATGCTGATCTGCTGGTGTGCAGGTACAGCATATGCGGCAAGTGACGAATTACATCAGTTGTTTGTGCCGGGCAGGAGCTGTCAGTTCAGAGATGTATGCATCGATAGTGCCGGTGTATTGGCGGGAGTATTAGTATTTAGCTTGATAAAGCATGAAATCGTAAAATATAAGGAAAAGAAAAAATCTTGTAAAAACTAAGAAAAAAGTGGCAGAAAACGTGAAAAAATCAAGGAAAATCCCTTGACAAGTATCATGATTCGTAATAAACTAAACAAGCGTGCATAGGAACGTTTTGTTTTGATGTACGACTATTCACAAGATGAATAAGCAACTTATTATAATCGTAGGAGGTGAAAGAAATGCCAACATTTAACCAGTTAGTAAAAAAAGGACGTCAGACATCTGTAAAGAAGTCTACAGCACCGGCACTTCAGAAAGGATACAACTCTTTAAAGAAGAGAAGCACTGATACTTCTGCTCCACAGAAGAGAGGTGTTTGTACAGCTGTTAAGACTGCTACACCTAAGAAACCTAACTCAGCTCTTAGAAAGATCGCCAGAGTACGTCTGTCTAACGGAATCGAAGTAACAAGCTACATCCCAGGAGAAGGACACAACCTTCAGGAGCATAGCGTTGTTTTGATCCGTGGAGGAAGAGTAAAAGACCTTCCAGGTACAAGATACCATATCGTAAGAGGAACACTTGATACAGCAGGTGTTGCTAAGAGAAGACAGGCTCGTTCTAAATACGGCGCTAAGAGACCAAAAGATAAGAAATAAATCTGTTGCGTAAAGCGTAGATAAGATTTCGAACCAATTAAAAATGTAATCACAAACAGAACTATGATTATGTAAGTTGCAAGGTATATATATTGTATGCCCTATGCACTACACAGTATCATTAGAAAGACACATGTGAGTACCGATGAATTAAATTAAGATGTTTAAGGAGGGAAGGACCGTGCCACGTAAAGGACATACTCAGAAAAGAGACGTATTAGCGGATCCAGTATACAACAATAAAGTGGTAACCAAGCTTGTCAACAACATTATGCTTGATGGTAAGAAGGGTGTTGCACAGAAGATCGTATACGGAGCGTTTGAAAGAGTTGAAGCAAAAGCCGAAAAGCCAGCTATCGAAGTATTTGAAGAGGCTATGAATAACATCATGCCAGTACTTGAGGTAAAGGCTAGACGTATCGGAGGAGCTAACTACCAGGTACCAATCGAGGTTAGACCTGAAAGAAGACAGACTCTTGCACTTCGTTGGCTGACAGTATACTCTCGTGCTAGAGGAGAGAAGACAATGGAAGAAAGACTGGCTAACGAAATCCTGGATGCAGCAAATAACACAGGCGCATCTGTAAAGAAGAAAGAAGACATGCACAAGATGGCAGAAGCAAACAAAGCATTTGCTCATTATCGTTTCTAATTATAGGAGGAAAAAATCTTGGCTGGAAGAGAATATCCATTAGAGAGAACAAGAAATATCGGTATTATGGCGCATATCGATGCTGGTAAGACAACTCTTACCGAGCGTATCCTGTACTATACCGGTGTTAACTATAAGATTGGAGATACTCACGAAGGTACTGCTACCATGGACTGGATGGAACAGGAGCAGGAAAGAGGTATCACAATTACTTCTGCGGCTACAACATGCCACTGGACACTTGAAGAGTTCACAAAACCGAAAAAGGGAGCTCTTGAGCACCGTATCAACATCATTGATACTCCGGGACACGTTGACTTTACCGTAGAGGTTGAGCGTTCACTCCGTGTACTTGACGGCGCTGTCGGCGTCTTCTGTGCTAAGGGTGGTGTTGAGCCTCAGTCAGAAAACGTATGGCGTCAGGCTGACACATACAATGTACCAAGAATGGCATTCATCAATAAGATGGATATCCTGGGTGCTGATTTCTACAATGCAGTAGACCAGATTAAGACCAGACTTGGAAAGAACGCTATTTGTCTTCAGTTACCAATCGGTAAAGAAGACGACTTCAAGGGAATCATTGACCTGATGGAAATGAAAGCTTACATCTACAACGATGATAAGGGAGATGACATCACAGTTACAGATATCCCGGAAGATATGGCAGACGACGCAGAACTTTACCATACAGAAATGGTAGAAAAGATCTGCGATCTTGATGATGATCTGATGATGCAGTATCTCGAAGGTGAAGAACCATCTATCGATGATATGAAGAAAGCACTCAGAAAAGCAACTTGCGAGTGTACAGCAGTTCCTGTTTGCTGTGGATCAGCTTACAGAAACAAAGGTGTACAGAAGCTCCTTGATGCAATCGTTGAGTACATGCCTGCACCAACAGATATCCCACCAATCGAAGGTGTGGATGAGGATGGAAACGATGTTGTAAGACATTCTTCAGACGAAGAGCCATTCTCAGCACTTGCATTCAAGATTATGACAGACCCATTCGTTGGTAAGCTGGCATACTTCAGAGTTTACTCTGGTACAATGAACTCTGGTTCTTATGTACTGAATGCTACAAAGAATAAAAAAGAGCGTGTTGGACGTATCCTTCAGATGCATGCCAACAAGCGTGAGGAGCTTGATAAAGTATATTCAGGAGATATCGCAGCAGCAATCGGATTTAAGTTCACTTCAACAGGTGACACAATCTGTGACGAGCAGCATCCTGTAATTCTGGAATCAATGGAATTCCCAGAACCAGTTATCGAGCTTGCTATCGAGCCTAAGACAAAAGCTTCACAGGGTAAACTTGGTGAATCTCTTGCAAAACTGGCTGAAGAAGACCCTACATTCCGTGCTCATACTGATCAGGAAACTGGACAGACAATCATCGCCGGAATGGGAGAGCTCCATCTTGAAATCATCGTAGACAGACTTCTTCGTGAATTCAAGGTAGAAGCTAACGTAGGTGCTCCTCAGGTTGCTTACAAAGAAGCATTTACAAAACCAGTTGACATTGATAGCAAATATGCTAAACAGTCAGGTGGACGTGGACAGTACGGACACTGTAAAGTTAAATTTGAGCCAATGGATGTTAACGGTGAGGAAACATTCAAATTCGAATCTACTGTAGTTGGTGGAGCTATTCCGAAGGAATACATCCCAGCTGTAGGTGAAGGTATCGAAGAGGCTATGCAGTCTGGTATCCTTGGAGGATTCCCAGTTGTAGGTCTTAAGGCTAACGTATATGACGGATCTTACCATGAAGTCGATTCAAGTGAAATGGCTTTCCATATTGCAGGTTCTCTTGCATTTAAGGACGCTATGAAGAAGGCATCTCCAGTTCTTCTTGAGCCTATCATGAGAGTAGAAGTTACTATGCCGGAAGAGTACATGGGTGACGTTATTGGAGACATTAACTCACGTCGTGGACGTATCGAAGGTATGGATGACCTCGGCGGCGGAAAGATCGTTCGTGGATTCGTTCCATTGTCAGAAATGTTTGGATACTCTACAGACTTACGTTCCAGAACACAGGGACGTGGTAACTACTCAATGTTCTTCGAGAAATACGAGCCAGTACCGAAGTCAGTACAGGAAAAGATTTTATCCAGCAAAAATGACTAATTATTTATAAAATGCTTGAAAAAGTGCTACATTTGAAATATAATCAAATGTAGCCGAGCAAACGAACAATTTGTTAATATGCCATATGGCACTAAATTAAGGAGGATATTCAAAATGGCTAAAGCTAAATTTGAAAGAACAAAACCGCATTGTAATATCGGTACTATCGGTCACGTTGACCACGGTAAAACAACTCTTACAGCTGCTATCACAAAGACACTTGCAGCAAGAGTACCAGGAAACACAGCAGAGAACTTTGAAGATATCGATAAAGCTCCAGAAGAGAGAGAACGTGGTATCACAATTTCTACAGCTCACGTTGAGTACCAGACAGAGAAACGTCACTATGCACACGTTGACTGCCCAGGACATGCTGACTACGTAAAGAACATGATCACAGGAGCTGCTCAGATGGATGGAGCTATCCTTGTTGTAGCTGCTACTGATGGTGTTATGGCTCAGACAAGAGAGCACATCCTGCTTTCTCGTCAGGTAGGTGTTCCTTACATCGTTGTATTCATGAACAAATGTGATATGGTTGACGATGACGAACTTCTTGAATTAGTAGAAATGGAAATCCGTGAACTCCTTGACGAGTATGAATTCCCAGGAGATGATACTCCAATCATCCAGGGATCAGCTCTTAAAGCTCTTGAAGATCCTAACTCAGAGTGGGGAGACAAGATCATGGAACTCATGGATGCTGTAGATTCTTATATCCCAGATCCAGAGCGTGATACAGATAAGCCATTCCTTATGCCAGTAGAGGACGTATTCTCTATCACAGGACGTGGTACAGTTGCTACAGGTAGAGTAGAGCGTGGTGTTCTTCATGTATCTGACGAAGTAGAAATCGTTGGTATTCACGAAGAGACTAAGAAGACAGTTGTAACAGGTGTTGAAATGTTCCGTAAACTTCTTGATGAAGCTCAGGCTGGTGACAACATCGGTGCTCTTCTTCGTGGTATCCAGAGAACAGAAATCGAAAGAGGACAGGTTCTTTGTAAACCAGGTTCAGTAACATGCCATCACAAATTCACAGCTCAGGTTTACGTTCTGACAAAAGATGAAGGTGGACGTCATACTCCATTCTTCAACAACTATCGTCCACAGTTCTACTTCAGAACAACAGACGTTACAGGTGTTTGCGAACTTCCAGAAGGTGTTGAAATGTGCATGCCTGGTGACAACGTAGAAATGACAATCGAACTGATTCACCCAGTTGCTATGGAGCAGGGACTTCGTTTCGCTATCCGTGAAGGTGGACGTACTGTAGGATCAGGTCGTGTTGCTACAATCATCGAGTAATTATAATCTGTTATCAGAATATTAACTCAAATATATACCCCAGAGGCTAAAACCTCTGGGGTTTTTGTTATACCAAAGTATACAAGAGAACTTGTTGGGCTTAAGAAAGAAACGATCAGCGAAAGTTCGACAGATGGATATAATAATCTTGAAGAAAATAATCCAGTTATGTATACTTAAAAATATAAAATAAAATTAAATTAAGAGGAGAGCAGTATGCAAAATCCGGAAATAGTAATTATAGGAGCAGCAATTATTGATGTTCTGGCATATCCTGTAAACGTGAAAGTATTTGAAACGGGATCGTATTCGACAGAAGATATACATATGACGACAGGGGCAGATGCATTAAATGAAGCCACTATACTTGCCAAAAAAGGGCGGAGAGTTCAGTTGGAAACAGTGATAGGTCAGGATGATGCAGGAAAATTCATACAGGCTCATTGCGATGATGCAGGAATCATGGTACGGGATGCGTGCATCAAAAAAGATGAAAAGACAGGTATGAATATTGTTCTTGTGGAGCAAGATGGAACAAGAAGTTTCTTGACGAATCCGCATGGTACACTTCGAAGCCTGAAAGTAGAACATATCCAGATGCCATTTCCTGAGAGTGTAAAGATCGTATGCTTTGCAAGCATATTTGTATTTCCGAAGATTGGTCCTGATAAATTAGTGCAAATATTCTCACAGGCAAAAATGCAGGGGAAAATTGTCTGTGCGGATATGACAAAGCGTAAAAAGGGCGAGACGCTGGAAGATATGGCGGAAGCTTTTTCGTATATTGATTATCTGTTTCCAAATGATGAAGAGGCGATGCTTCTGACGGAAACGGAATCGGTCGAAGAAGCAGCAGAATGCATAAAATCCACAGGTGTGGGAAATGTGATCATAAAATGTGGAAAGCGGGGATGTTACATTCGGACAGATGTGGAAAAGTGTTGGATAGCTGCGGAAGAGAATGTAAATTGTATTGATACAACTGGAGCCGGAGACAGCTTTGCGGCGGGATTTCTGAATGCACTGTTGGATGGAAAAGGTGTGAAAAGATGTGCGAAAGAGGGAAACCGTTATGGCGCAGAGGCGGTTCAGCATATCGGAGCGACTGCATGGCTGAATGGTGGACTCTGAGAATTGAAATGAATAAATGATGATATGGAGTAAAAGGGTATGGAATATTCACATGAGATCATTGTGCCCAACGATGATCTCCCATTTAAAATGTTCATATTTGAGGGAAGTCAAGGAGGATATATCCGCCAGAAACACTGGCACAGATCAATAGAAATATTTGCAGTATTTGATGGGGAGATGGAATTTTATCTGAATGACAAGAGATATCCGCTTCACCCGGGAGAATTTATGCTTGTGAATTCAAATGAATTGCATTCCATCTATGCGCCCAAAAAGAATAAAACGCTGGTCATACAAATACCGGTTGCGACATTCGAAAGATATTATACAGACGACGGATTCATATATTTTTCTCACAGTTCCAGGATCCAGGATGAAGAGGTGATGGGTCTGTTTGAAGAAATGTATCATGTATATGCGGAGAAGAAGAGTGGATATGAATATAAGGTTCAGAGTCTGTATTACCGTCTGCTGTATCTGTTGGTAAGTAAGTACCGCAAGACGGATCTGGATGCGGAAAAGATACGTGCAAATAAAAAATTAAATAAGTTGTCAACAATTACGGATTATATGAAACAAAATTATAGCAAGGAACTTTCGCTGGAAAGCATTGCAAGGACATTTAATTATTCTCCGACGTATTTATCACGTATGTTCCGGAAATATGCACAGATGAGTTATAAAACCTATCTGGACGATCTGAGACTCCGGCATGCGTATAATGATCTGATGAATACGGATCTTTCGATCGGTATGGTTGCGGAAAAAAATGGATTTGCGGGAAGTAAGGCATTTGCGAGGGTATTCAAGGAGCAGTATGGAGTATTGCCGAGTGAATATCGGAAAAAGAATTAAAGGTATTTTAGTGGTGTAAGTTGTAATGACAGAAAAAAGATAAGAAATCGCCATAATCAGGTTAATTTATAGGTGGTAAGTACAAAATCAGGTTGATATAATGACATTGTAAATAAGAGAACGACAAATGCACAGCAAATGGAGATTCTGAAAGTAACAGATGCAGAATTTAAGACCTACGGAAAAGTTCTGGAAGGATATGATATGACCGATCTTCTGAAAGCAATGGAGCATGCACCACTTCCACTGGATGAAGTAATCTATGAACTATCGATTGAAGAACTGGAAGGTCTGAAGATTGCAGATGAGATGAAAGAACGTGCTTACGGCGGACTGGAGATCCAGATCGGATACTGCAACGGTAATAATAAAAAATTAAATGCAGTAGAATATCACCGCTCCTCAGAGCTTGATATTGCCGTAGATGATCTGATTCTTTTGCTTGGATGCTGTACTTCCGAAAGATACGAATACAGAACTGACAGAAGTGCAGAAAAAGACAATTGAGGAAGCCAAAAAAGCAGAAGGAAAGATGCCGGAAGATGGATTACTTACCGCAAAGAATAAATGGCTGATCGCACATGAGGAAGCTGAGATCGAAGGCGCATTTAACGGCCTTTGCGGAGTCAATGTAACAGTGTAACGGCAAAAGTATTACAGATGAAATAAAGCGGGACGAAAACCCGTTAGAATAATTATAAATAAAATATTTAGGAGGAATCACACAATGAACAATATGCCAGAAGTAAAAATTGGAGTAGTAGCAGTCAGCAGAGATTGTTTCCCGGAAAGTCTTTCTGTTAACAGAAGAAAGAATCTGATGAAAGCATACACAGAAAAATACGGAACAGAAGGGATCTATGAATGTCCGATTTGTATTGTAGAAAGCGAAATCCACATGGTACAGGCACTGGAAGATATCAAGAAAGCAGGATGTAATGCACTCTGCGTATATCTTGGAAACTTCGGACCAGAGATTTCTGAGACATTACTTGCAAAACATTTTGATGGACCGAAGATGTTCGTAGCAGCAGCTGAAGAAAGCGGAGATAACTTATTAGATGGACGTGGAGATGCATATTGCGGAATGTTAAATGCAAGCTATAATTTACAGCTTCGTAACATCAAAGCATATATCCCGGAATATCCGGTTGGAGATGCCAAAGAGTGTGCAGATATGATCCATGAGTTCCTTCCAATTGCAAGAGCTGTTGTAGGACTTCAGAATTTGAAGATCATCAGTTTCGGACCAAGACCGATGAACTTCCTTGCATGTAATGCACCAATCAAGCAGCTTTACAATATCGGAGTAGAGATTGAAGAAAACTCTGAGCTGGATCTTTTCGAGGCATTTAATAAGCATGCCGGAGATGAAAGAATTCCTGCAATCGTAAAAGAAATGGAAGAAGAACTTGGAGCCGGAAATAAGAAACCGGAGATTCTTCCAAAACTTGCACAGTATGAAATTACATTAAAAGACTGGGTAGAAGAACACAAAGGATATCGCAAATACGTAGCACTCACAAGCAAATGCTGGCCTGCATTCCAGACACAGTTCGGATTTGTGCCATGTTATGTGAACAGCCGTCTGACAGCACAGGGAATTCCTGTATCTTGCGAGGTTGATATCTACGGAACATTAAGTGAGTTCATCGGAACTGTTGTAAGTCAGGATACAGTAACATTACTCGACATCAACAACTCTGTACCTAAAGATATGTACAAGAACGATATTGAAGGAAAATACAACTATACACAGAAAGACACATTCATGGGATTCCACTGTGGAAATACTGCATCAAGCAAGCTTTCATTCTGCGAGATGAAATACCAGAAGATCATGGCAAGAACTCTTCCGGAAGAAGTTACACAGGGAACTCTGGAAGGAGATATCGTGCCTGGAGATATTACATTCTATCGTCTGCAGAGCACAGCAGACAACAAACTCCGTGCATACGTTGCACAGGGAGAAGTTCTTCCGGTAGCGACAAGATCATTCGGTGCAATCGGTGTATTCGCAATTCCAGAGATGGGAAGATTCTATCGTCACGTACTGGTAGAAAAAGGATTCCCACATCACGGAGCTGTTGCATTTGGACATTTCGGAAAAGAACTGTTTGAAGTATTCAAATATATCGGAGTTCCGGTAGATGAGATTGGTTATAACCAGCCGGCAGGGGTAAAATATCCGACAGAGAATCCATGGGGATAATAACGGACAGGTAATAAGTAATAGATGGGACTGAATTTTTCAGTCCCAAAAGTGATTATGGAGGTAAATGATGTTATACATAGGCGTAGATCTTGGAACATCAGCAGTAAAACTTCTGGTGATGGATGAGACAGGAGATATTAAAAAGATTGTTTCGAAAGAATATCCGCTCTTCTTCCCACATCCGGGATGGTCAGAGCAGAAACCGGAAGATTGGTTTGAAAAATCAATGGAAGGGATCAAAGAACTGACTGCCGAGTGTGATAAGTCACAGGTAGCAGGAATCAGCTTTGGAGGCCAGATGCATGGTCTGATTGCTCTGGATAAAGATGATAATGTTATTCGTCCGGCAATTCTCTGGAATGATGGAAGAACAGGGGAAGAGACAGAGTACCTGAATGAAGTGATCGGAAAAGATAAGTTATCAGAATATACGGCAAATATTGCGTTTGCAGGATTTACTGCACCGAAGATCCTCTGGATGAAAAAGCATGAGCCGGAGAATTTTGAAAAGATCGCAAAGATTATGCTGCCGAAAGATTATTTGGCATATAAACTTTCAGGATCGTTCTGTACTGATGTATCGGATGCATCGGGAATGCTGCTTATGGATGTGAAGAATCGCTGTTGGTCAAAAGAGATGATGGCTATCTGTGGAATTACAGAAGATAAACTGCCAAAATTATATGAAAGTTATGAAGTAGTTGGAACTCTGAAAAAAGAAATTGCAGATGAACTTGGATTTTCAGAGAATGTAAAAGTAATTGCAGGAGCTGGAGATAATGCAGCAGCAGCGGTAGGAACAGGGACAGTAGGAGACGGAATGTGTAACATTTCCCTCGGAACATCCGGAACTATCTTTATATCAAGCAACAAGTTTGGGGTAGATGAGAATAATGCACTGCATTCATTTGCACATGCAGATGGTCATTATCATCTGATGGGATGTATGTTAAGTGCGGCATCATGTAATAAATGGTGGAATGAAGAGATTTTAAAGACAAAGGATTTTGCTGCAGAACAGGCCGGAATTACAAATCTTGGCGAGAATCGTGTATTCTATCTTCCATATCTGATGGGGGAAAGATCACCACATAATAATCCGGATGCAAGAGCGATGTTTATCGGAATGTCAATGGATACGACCCGTGAAGATATGACTCAGGCGGTGCTGGAAGGTGTAGCGTTTGGACTTCGTGATTCTCTGGAAGTTGCAAGGAGCCTTGGAATTAAGATCGAGAGAACCAAGATCTGTGGTGGCGGAGCCAAGAGTCCACTTTGGAAGAAAATGATTGCCAATATCATGAACCTGAAGGTTGATGTAGTTGAAAATGAAGAAGGACCGGCACTTGGCGGAGCAATGCTGGCAGCAGTTGGCTGTGGTGAATATCCGGATGTAGAGACGGCGGCAGCGAAGATTGTAAAAGTAGTAGACACCGTGGAGCCGGATGAAGAGCTGACAGCAAAATATGAAGAACGTTATCAGCAGTTCAGAAAAATCTATCCAACTGTGAAATGCTTATATGAAAAATAAGAATTTTACTTCCGCAGATAAGCCGGATATGTTAGAATAATTTAAAGAGTGAAATCTTAGATAAAGAGGTATGAGATGTGTAATTCTCATACCTCTTTTTTGAAAAACGGCAATATAAAATGGCCAGGAAAAAATCAGGCAATTCATATAGAAGCCGGTTTGAAGGAGTTCTGAGATGGATCACAAAATGAATGAAGAAAAGAGGAGAAAAATGAAACATGGAAAGTCATAAGATTATCCAGGTAGAAGAAAAAGTACCATTGAAACTATTGCTGCCGCTTAGTATCCAGCATATGTTTGCGATGTTTGGGGCATCTGTACTGGTTCCGTTTATTTTTGGAATCAATCCGGCAATCGTACTTTTTATGAACGGCGTAGGAACGCTGATTTTTATTGCAGTGACAAAAGCAAAGTCACCGGCATATTTGGGGTCGAGCTTCGCATTTCTTGCACCGGCAGGTGTTGTTATCAGTAAGATGGGATATCCGTATGCACTGGGAGGATTTGTTGCGGTCGGTTTATGCGGATGTATTCTGTCCTTTATTATTTACAAATGCGGAACAAAGTGGATTGATATCGTACTCCCGCCGGCGGCTATGGGACCGGTTGTTGCATTGATAGGTCTGGAATTGTCTGGTTCGGCTGCAAGTAATGCCGGGCTTTTGGATGATAAGATTGATCCAAAGAATGTGATCGTATTTGCTGTGACATTGGGTGTTGCTGTATTTGGAAATATTTTATTTAGAGGATTTTTGTCGGTAATTCCGATTTTGATTGCAGTAATTGCAGGATATCTGACAGCGCTTGCCTGTGGAATCCTGGATTTTACACAGGTAGTAGAGGCTTCATGGTTTGCAATCCCGAATTTTCAGGCGCCGAAGTTTGATATGGGGGCAATTTTAATGATTTTGCCGGTACTTCTGGTTATTACATCGGAACATATCGGGCATCAGGTTGTAACGAGTAAGATCATAGGAAGAGATCTTCTGACAGATCCCGGACTTCACAGATCTTTATTCGGGGATAATTTTTCTACAATGGTGTCAGGTCTGATCGGATCAGTGCCGACTACTACATACGGAGAGAATATCGGGGTTATGGCTGTAACAAAAGTATACAGCGTCCGTGTTATCGGAGGAGCTGCAATATTGTCTATTATATGTTCGTTTGTCGGAAAATTGTCGATGATGATTCAGACAATTCCGGGACCGGTTATCGGAGGAATCTCATTCCTTCTGTATGGTATGATCGGTGCTTCTGGTTTACGTATTCTGGTAGACTCCAGAGTAGATTACGGAAGATCCAGAAACCTGATGTTAACATCCATCGTATTTGTAACCGGTCTGTCTGGAATATCTGTGAATATCGGAACCGTGTCATTAACCGGAATGGTTCTGGCATGTGTTGTTGCCATGGCACTTAGCCTGATATTCTATATCTTAGATAAATTAAAGCTTACCAATGATCGGGAAGTGTAAGGTCTTCTTTTCTCATGGCGAGTGAAGCGCCCGGAACGGAGAAGTTCGGCATGCCGTCTTCGTCCCAGAAGACTTTTCCTATATAGGCATTTCTTCCGGCATCGTAGAGCGGCTGATAATCACCCTCACCTAAGTAACGCTCTTCCTGACGTGCATGATAGACCATAAGATCTTCTGTGTCGTCAGTGGAGCGGGTAAAGCTGTTGTGTCCTGGTCCGAAGAATCCGGTAGCACGGCTGCTTTGGAATACGGGATAAGGAAGTTTGGTCCAGGAAGAAGAATCCAGAAGATCAGAGTCTTCATCTGCATATAAAAGTCCCATATTATAAAGTGCATCTGTACCACTTGCAGAGAATGTAAGGAAGATGCGGCCGCCATGTTTGATAACGGCAGGTCCTTCATTTACCGCAAATCCATGAAGTTCCCAGTTGTACTCAGGATGGGTCAGAAGAACAGATGGAGTACAAATCGTCCACGGATTGGATAATTTTGCAATAAAAATATCAGAAATATTATTCGTTTTCTGTGCCCATACAAAATAATCCTCCCCTTTATGATGGAAGAAAGTATGGTCCAGAGAGAAGTCGGTAAAAGCAATATCATTTTCCACAGTTGTCTGGATTGGTCCCTTGGTGATCCAAGGATCGTTCATCGGATCGTCGCCGGTGCAGGCAAGGCAGTGTGGACGGATCCGCCATGAAGAATGGTCGGAAACGGTTGTGGTGTAATATACATACCAGCCACCCTGGATATAGTGGATTTCAGGAGCCCAGAGGTGTGGACTGACACGGTCAGGACCGATGGGCTCTCTTTCATAAATGACTTTTTCTGTGTAACGTCCGGAATTATCAGTCAGATCTTCGAGTGTATCGGCACAGCGGAGAATGATGTAAAGATACTGATAGGTACCATTTAAGTTGTGCCCGGCATCTGTATGAGAGCCAAGAAAATAATACTTTCCGTCGGTATGTTTATAAATGTAAGGATCGGCGCGGTGACTGATGATCGGTGCCGCATAATCATTATCCTGAATGTGTCCGATGCCATCTTCACTTCGGATGATGTTACGGATTTCTTTCATTCCGTTTGTATACGTAACCTGTACGGTCTCCGGGTCTGATTCGCATCTTTCTACAAACTGAATACATACTGGTTCTGGCTTTCCATATTTATTCTGTAAAGAACTAAGGGCTGCAACAGAGATTGTTTCCCCATTAGAATCCTGGGTTTTGAGTGCGTCAGTAACAGAAAGTTCATCGCAGGGAAGTACAATCGGAAACCCGCCGTTAAGTGCATACCAGTCCTTCTGATTATAGCTGTATTCAAGATAATAATGGTCTTTTTCTGGTTTTTCCCATGAGACATTCACGGATCGTATGAAAGCAGATGTCTGCTTATCATGATAGAATTTATCTGCCATAGGAAGTGTAAGTGATTGATTCATAAATCCTCCTTGGGCATTGTATTTATTAGAAAAATAAGGTTTGATTCATTTTAGCATAGAATTAATTGATTGACAAGACAGAAAAAAGTAGTCTAAGATAGTAGGAAAGGGTAACGAATATGTGGCTTTAAGCCAAAAAAATGTGCAAAGGGGAAATAAAAAGATGGTTACGATTAAAGAGATTGCAAAAGAATGCAATGTCTCTGTCGCAACAGTATCAAATATCTTGAATCACAAGCCTGGCGCCAGTGATGAGACCAGAAGAATTGTGATGGCCAAGATAAAAGAGCTGAATTATAAGCCCAATACTGTGGCGAGAAATCTGAAGACTAAGAATACCAGGACAATAGGGGTAATTGTCGAGGATATGACGATCTTCAGTATTCCGGATATTGTAGACGGAATTACGGAACATTGTGAGGAAAATAATTATCAGATACTTTTGATCAATCTGAGATTATTTAAAAAATACAATGATTTTTATTATCACAGAGATGATTATTACGACCGGGTTGAGCAGGAAATTGATAAATTAATCGCAAGGCAGGTTGAGGGAGTTATATATGTAGCTGCTCATGAACGTGTAATGAAGTGTATTCCGGAAAAACTTCCGGTACCGGCCGTTATGGCATACGGATATACACAAAACAAAAATATCCCGTCCATTGTAGTAAATGATGAAGACGGGGCACATCAGATCGTCAAACATCTGGTCGACAATGGCCACAGGAAGATAGGAATTATAACAGGAAAACCGGATAGTATTCATACACAGGAAAGACTTCTGGGTATGCAGAGGGCGTTTTATGAGAATCAGATTCTGTATAATCCCGAAAGTGTATATTACGGGGACTGGACCAGACAAAGTGGTTATAATGGTACGGATCAGCTGTTGGAACAGGGGGTTACAGCGATTTGCTGCATGAATGATCTTATGGCCGGTGGAGTGTATGACAGAATGGAAGAAAGAGGAATGCTTCCGGGAAAAGAGGTCTCGGTAACCGGATATGATAACCGTGAACTTTCAGGATATTATAAGCCGCCGCTTACTACGATATCTCTTCCACTTCATGATATAGGTTATACGGCAAGCGAGGTAATTATGCGTATGGTAGAGGAGAAAGAGCTGAAAGAACCGGATGGTATATATCGTGTAGGATGTCATATGCTGGAGCGTAGTTCGGTCAGAAATCTTAAAGAAAATTCATAATCAAAACAATAAATAATGAAAATCAGAAAAAAATAAGCACTTACAGAAGAAAAAAATGTCTGTAAGTGCTTATTTTATAATAGGTTTGTGCATATTGCACAAAATAAAACGTTTAAGTTTTACTTGCACTTATCATAAAAGTGAGCGTATAATCTAATCAAACAAAGAAACAGGTAAATAAGATAAAAAAATATAAACCTGTAAAAAGAAATTTGCATTGTATATTGGGAAAAAAGGAAAATTGTAAAAAAAGGATATTAAACGATTAAGGAAAAGAAATCGGAGTTAATGTTCTGAGGAAAAGGTTATGGATGACAAGAAACTGAAAACAGTACCATTGAATAAGATCAAGATATCGGATCAGTTCTGGAACAGATATATACATCTGGTAAAAGATGTACTGATCCCGTATCAGTGGGACATTTTAAATGACAGACTTCCGGATGTGGAGACAAGTCATTGTATTGAAAACTTTAAGATTGCGGCGGGAGAAACTGACGGAGATTTTGAAGGGGCAGTATTCCAGGATACAGATGTGGCGAAATGGCTGGAAGCGGTAGCTTATTCACTGGCAGCAGAGCCGGATGAACATTTGTCATATCTTGCGGATAAAACGATTAACCTTATAGGACGTGCCCAATGTGAAGATGGATATCTGAATACTTATTTTACGATTAAGGATCCATCAAAACGTTGGACAAATCTGAAAGAGGGACATGAATTATATACGGCAGGACATATGACGGAGGCAGCAGTTGCGTATTATAAAGCAACCGGAAAAACAGAGTTTCTCGATATCATGAAGAAATTTGCAGATCTCATTTGCAAGACATTCGGACCGGATGAAGGTCAGATCCATGGATATCCGGGACATCAGGAAATCGAGCTTGCGCTTATCCGTCTGTATCATGTAACCGGTGAAAAGAAATATCTGGAAACAGCAAAGTATTTTATTGATACCAGAGGCGTGGGAGAAAATTATTTCCTGGAAGAAGAAAAGAGACCTGAATATAAACAGATATTCCCGGAATTTGCCGGATATGATCCGAGATATTCACAGTCACATGAGCCGGTAAGAGAGCAGAAGACGGCAGAAGGACATGCAGTAAGAGCCGTATATATGTATTGCGCAATGGCAGATCTGGCATATGAATACAAGGATAAAGAATTGTTAGATGCCTGCAAGACATTATGGGAGGACATGACAAAACGTCAGATGTATATTACAGGAAGCATCGGAGCATCCGGTCTTCTGGAACGGTTTACAACAGACTATGATCTTCCGAACAACTGTAATTATTCAGAAACATGTGCATCGATAGGACTTGCTCTTTTCGGAAGAAGAATGGCACAGATCACAAAAGATGCTTCATACATGGATGTGGTAGAAAGAGCGCTTTATAATACCTTGTTATCAGGAATAGCACAGGATGGAAAGAGTTTCTTCTATGTAAATCCTTTGGAAGTGTGGCCGGATAACTGTATCGACAGAACTTCCAAAGAGCATGTAAAACCGGTGAGACAGAAATGGTTTGGAGTTGCGTGTTGTCCGCCAAATATAGCGAGAACACTGGCGTCCATGGGACAGTACATATATTTCACTGATAAGAACACAGCATATGTGAACTTATACATTTCTAATGAAGCTCAGATCGAACTGGAAGAAGGAGCATTAAAGATTCAGATAGAAAGTGATCTGACGAATACAGGACATATTCGGATGGCAATAACTCCTGATGGAGAGGGTGAACACAGACTGGCACTTAGAATACCGGATTATGTGAAGACCTATACGATCAAAAGAGATGGTAAGATTCTAAGAAATGCCAGAATCAGTCAGTCTTATCTTTTAATAGAAGACATCAAAGAACAGACAGAGATCGAGATTGACTTTGAGGTACCCGCGAAATTCGTAAGAGCGAATCCGAATGTCAGAGAAGATGCAGGAAAAGTTGCTCTGGTAAAAGGACCGTTAGTATATTGTCTGGAAGAAACAGACAATGGGGAAAATCTTCCATCTATCTTCGTTAACACGAAACAGGAGCTGAAAGAAACATTTGAATCCGAACTTCTTGGAGGAGTAACGACGATTCGGTTCACAGGAAAGAAACTGAACATGGATACATGGCAGGATGGTGCATTATATGATACCAGAGAACAGGTATTCGAAGATATAGAACTCAAAGCAATTCCATATCATTGCTGGGATAACCGTAAAACAGGTGAGATGCTGGTATGGATGAAAGAAATGTTTTAATTATTTTGAATCTGTCAGGGAACATAGACCCTGTAGAGAAATATATATCTAAAAGGAGGAAAATCTATGAAAAAGAAAGTAGTGTCAGTGCTTCTTTGTGTAGCTATGACAGCAACTATGCTGCTTGGATGTAGCGCAGGAAGTGAAAAGAGTGATTCTAAGAAATCATCTAAGAGCGAGTCGGGCGGAACAACAGAGATGAAGGTTGACGGGGATGCAACAACCATTAATGTCTGGACATTCATCGAGTTACACCAGAAATTCTACACAGAGATGGCTAAGAAATGGAATGAGGAACATCCGGATAAGAAGGTTAAATTAGTACTTTCTAATATGCAGTACGATGATATGCACAACAAATTATCGCTTGCACTGGAATCAGGAAAAGGAGCTCCGGATGTAGTTGATATCGAGCTTGGAAAATTCCCTTCATTCACAAATGGTAAGATCGGACTTATGGATCTGACAGATGCGATTGCACCATACAAAGACAACGTAGTTGAATCTCGTCTTGACATCTACGGAAAAGATGGAAAATATTACGGATTCCCAACACACGTTGGTACAACAGTTGCATTCTACAATGATGATCTGTTAAAAGAAGCAGGAATTGATTACACAACAATTAAGACATGGGATGACTTCAAAGCAGCCGGTGTGAAATATCATGAGAAAACAGGTAAGAACTTCGCTTGTGCTGAGACAACAGCTCAGTGGATGGTTAACCTTATGTTAGCTCAGAAAGGTACTGATTACCTTGACAAAGATGGTAACCTTGACCTTACAAATGATAAAGTTGTAGAAGTACTTCAGTACATCAAAGATATGCAGGATGCAGGCGCACTTGCAACAGTAGCTGGTGGACAGCCGGATAACGAAGAAGCTTATCCAGAATACAACAGTGGTAACTTCGCAGTACAGATCATGCCTTTCTGGCAGACATCAAGATTTACAAACTACATGTCTGACCTTGAAGGAAAGATTGCAATCGCAGCTCCTCCGGTATTTGGAGACAACGATGCAGTTAAGACAATCGGTGGTGGTGGAACCGGTACAGCAGTTGTAAAATCTTCTAAGAATGCAGACCTTGCAGCTGAAGTATTCGCTTACATCAAACTGTCTGAAGACGCTAACAAAGAAGTTTGGAATGTATTAGGATTTGACCCTGTTAATACATCTGTATGGACAGACACAGACCTTACACAGAATCCGGACAACCAGTTCGTAAAATACTTCAAGACAAAACCATTTGACACTCTGTTAGAGCTCCAGGATAGCATTGGCGGACTTAATTCTTACACAAGTTCTAAATATCCATCTATCAACAACGAGTTCTGCACAACAACACTGAACAACATTTTCGAAGAAGGAATGGACGTAAAAGATGCACTGAAACAGTCTCAGGAAACTCTTGAAAATGAATTCGGCGACAAATAAGATTTGCAATTAAGAAATTAGTAATGTAATAATCAGGGGGTTGCGTGCAAAAACTGCCGCATCCCCTTCTTTTTAAGAAGGAGGATACATAAAACCATGAAGAAATTTTTCTATTCTCAGAAATTAGCTCCTTATGTGTTTATCCTTCCTTTTGTCCTCACTGTTATATTTTTCTGGGCAGTTCCAATCGCGAACGGAGTCCTTTTAAGTTTTCAGGATGTATTACAGGATAAATGGGTTGGATTGGATAATTATAAGAGACTTCTGTCCGATAAGATCTTTTTAAAAGCTTTGTTTAACAGTACACGTTATATGATCGGAACACTGGTACTTCTGATCCCATTTCCGATGCTTTTTGCAACACTTCTGAACAGTAAGCTGATGAAGAAACCTGGATTTTTCAAATCCATCTATTTCCTTCCGGCACTTACATCAGTCGTAGTTGCAGGTACAATCTTCCGTCTGATGTTTGGTGAGATGGAGACTTCTCTTGCCAACCAGGTGATCGGAATGTTCGGACTTGGACCAATTAAATGGTTAAAGAATGATCTGACCGGTTATTTTGCACTGTTACTTCTGGCATGCTGGAGATGGACAGGTGTTAACATCCTGTATTTCCTTGCCGGATTACAGAGTATTTCAACAGATCTTTATGAAGCGGCTTCTATCGATGGAGCAAATAAGTGGCAGCAGTTTACAAAGATTTCCCTTCCACTTCTGAAACCAACAACCGTATATGTGTTAACGATCAGTATCTATGCAGGACTTGCAATGTTCAATGAAAGTTACATGTTATGGAAAGGTAACAACTCACCGCAGAATATCGGACTTACGATTGTCGGATATCTGTACAGGCAGGGAATTGAAAAACGAGCGATGGGTTATGCCTGCGCGGTAGGTCTTGTACTTCTGATCATCGTTATGGTCGTCAACATGATCCAGCTGGCAGCGACAGGAACATTCAAGAAGGAGGAAAGATAGTATGGGCGAAAAGAGAAAAAATAAAGACCGGCTTTGTACAATATTGATGATCGTCTTCTTCTCGATCCTGGCTATCCTGGTGATCCTTCCGATTTATACAATCTTTCTTGCCAGCTTTAAACCGGGCGGAGATCTTCTTCAGTATGGTCTGAACCTTGGAATTGACTGGAGCCGTATGAGTCTTGATAACTATGTACTGCTGTTTACCGGCCAGCATGATTACTGGAGATGGTTCTTTAACAGTATCACTCTTACAGTCGTTACAGTAGTGGCAACACTTCTTGTAAGTGCATTTGTAGGATACGGATTTGCAGCCTATGAATTCAAAGGAAAGAACTTTATGTTCGTAATCGTTCTCCTGATCTTATCTGTTCCACTGGAGGTTATCATGCTTCCACTGTACAAACAGATGACAACATGGGGACTGATGGATAACTATATCGCAATTGTATTACCATTCGTTGCACATGCATCTACAATCTTCTTCTTCAGACAGTATCTTCTGGGACTTCCGAAGTCACTTCTGGAAGCAGGACGAATCGACGGAGCAACAGAATATGGTATCTTCTTCAAGCTGATCATGCCGATCATGAAGCCGGCATTTGCAGCTATGGCGATCTTAAATGGTATGAATGCATGGAATAACTACCTGTGGCCATTACTGGTAATCCGTTCTTCAGAAAAATACACACTGACACTTGGACTGAACACCCTGATCAACCCATACGGAGATAACTATTCACTCCTGGTTGTAGGTTCGTTCTTCTCAATCATTCCTATCTTTATACTGTTTGTATGTTTCCAGCAGTATTTCATCGAAGGTATGACAGCAGGTGCGGTAAAAGAGTAATCATTGTAATAATAGGAGGTTGAAAATGAGTAAGACAGCAAAGATGATCATTGATAAAGATTTCCAGATTTCCAAAGTAGATGAAAGAATCTATGGCTCTTTCATCGAGCATCTCGGACGTGCCGTGTATGATGGATTATATCAGCCGGGCAATCCGTTGTCAGATGATGACGGATTCCGTAAAGATGTCATTGATCTGGTAAAAGAACTGGATGTACCGATCATCCGTTATCCGGGTGGAAACTTTGTATCCAACTTCTTCTGGGAAGACAGTGTAGGACCTGTAGAAGAGCGTCCGGCGCGTCTGGAACTTGCATGGAGAAGTCTGGAAGAGAATAAGATCGGATTAAATGAGTTCGCAAAATGGACAGACAAAGTAAATTCCAACATGATGATGGCAGTCAATCTTGGTACAAGAGGAATTGCAGATGCCTGCAATCTTCTGGAATACTGCAACCATCCGGGCGGAACAAAATATAGTGATCTTCGTATCAAACATGGTGTAAAAGATCCACATAATATCAAAGTATGGTGCCTGGGTAATGAGATGGATGGACCTTGGCAGCTCGGACACAAGACAATGGAAGAGTACGGACGTCTTGCAGAAGAGACAGCAAAAGCAATGAAACTGATCGATCCGTCTATCGAGCTGGTATCCTGCGGAAGTTCTGCTCTTGATATGCCGACATTCCCGAAATGGGAATCTACAACACTGGAAAGTACATATGATTATGTTGATTATGTATCTATGCATCAGTATTATGGAAACCGTGATAATGATACTGCTGATTTCCTTGCATGCTCAGATGATATGGATGAATTCATCCGTACCGTTGTCGCAACATGTGATTATGTAAAAGCGAAAAAACGTGGTAAGAAAGATATCAATATCAGTTTTGATGAGTGGAATGTATGGTTCCATTCGAATGCAGCCGATGATGACATCACACAGAACCATCCATGGCAGGTAGCACCTCCGATGCTGGAAGACATTTACACATTTGAGGATGCACTGGCAGTCGGACTGATGCTGATCACATTGTTAAAACATGCAGACAGAGTAAAGATTGCCTGCCTGGCACAGCTGGTTAATGTTATCGCACCGATCATGACAGATCAGGGCGGCGGAGCAGCATGGAAGCAGACGATCTTCTATCCATTCCTTCACGCTTCCAAGTATGGCCGTGGCGTAGCACTGATGCCTCTGGTACAGACAACAAAGCATGATACAGCAAAACATGAAAATGTTACTGACGTAGAAAGCGTTGCAGTGTATAATGAAGAGAAAGAAGAGCTTACAATCTTCGCTGTTAACCGTACACTGGAAGATGATATTGAACTGACAACAGACTTAAGAGGTATGGAAGGATTCCATCTGGTAGAGCATATCGTCATGGAAGAATCTGATCTGAAGCTGGTAAATAGTTCTTACGAAGAAAAAGTAGTACCAAAGACAGTAAACCGTTCAAAGATGGATGGTGGAATCATGACAACTCTTCTTGGAAAAGCATCTTGGAATGTAATCAGATTAAGTAAGTAGAGGCGGTTAAGATATGAAATTTTGGGCAATTGACAGTCCGGTAATGAGAGTGCTTGGACGACTGGGGGATATTATTATACTGAACATGATCTTTGTGGTCGGATGTATTCCGGTGATCACCATCGGAACTTCCTTAAGTGCTCTGTATGCGGTGGCGATGAAGATGGCAAGAGGTGAAGACCCGTCGGTGTGGAAGGAATTCTGGAAAGCCTATAAGAGGAACTTCAGACCGGCAACCATCTGCTGGCTGGTCATGGCTGTCATTGCCATACTGCTGTTTGTGGATTTTCGGATCATCGGAGTTCTGAAAAGAGGCAGCGAAAGTATGTACAGTATTATGCGTATTGTACTTGCAGTGATCCTTGGAATGTGGATGCTGATGTTCCAGTATCTGTTTCCATATATTGCAAGATTTGAAAATGGAATCTTTGCAACACTGCGCAATGCACTGCTTCTTGCGGCAGCGCATATTCCATCTACGATCGTGATCGTAGGCTTAAGTGTCGGATCGCTCATCTTAACATTGTTCACATCCAGATCCTTTGTGATCGCAAGTATTATATGGGTGTTCTTTGGATTTGCGGTACTGGCATATGTACAGGCGTTTCTCCTGTGCAGGATTTTTGAAAAATATGAAAAGTAAATTGTATTAGTAGTGTTCCAATAAGATTCTCGGAAAGAGGACGGAAAATGGGCAATATTACATACGGCTATATTTGCTTCATTCAAAGCTGCCGCTTGTATGTAATATTGCCCATTTTCTGCAGAGATCAAAGTATGCAGGATAAGTTGCCGCCTGCAGGAACTGTCAGGGGCGGTTCCTTGCGAATCTTCCGGCAGAGCTGTCCGGTTCTGTGGTGTTATACGGCTGGTAATTCGTCAATAATCTGCTGCAGGATTTTTTCTACAGAATCGGTAACATTGGTTGCGTATTTATCGATACCGGGAGCAGCATTCGCCATGGCATAGCTTGTACCGGCGGTCTGCAGCATTTCGACATCGTTATACTGATCTCCGAATACGACACAGTCTTTTGCTTCAATATGTAAATGATCGATCAGATCTTTTAATGCACTTCCCTTGTTGGCGGTCGGGCAGATGAAGTCTACCCAGAGATTGCCGGAAGTAACAACCTTGATGTCAGATGAAAACATTTCTTTTAGATGTTTTTCACACGCATCGGTTCCGCTGTAATCGCAGACTGCAATCTTAAGGATCGGTTCCGGGATCTCAGTTCTTGGGTCATCGATGAATTTCATATTATTCTGGATGACATTTACCATGTGATTATAGAACTCCGGATTTTTCGAGGTGCTGTAGCAGACACGTTCGCCGGAGATGATGCAGTTGTATTGTGGATATTTTGCAACTTCATCCAGGATACGGTAAGCAAGATCCTGCTCAATAATTCCTTTGGAAATAGTCTCTTCGTTGTATATACAGAGAGAACCGTTTTCGGCGATGTATGCAATATCGTCCTGAACCGGAGTGAACAGTCTGCGAAGATTCAGGTACTGGCGTCCGCTGGCAGCCGCGAACATGATCCCATGTTCTTTCAGTGTACGGATCTGGTCGAACACAATTGGATTGACATCGTGTGCGCCATTTTGAAGTAGTGTGCCATCAAGGTCGCTGGCGATTAATTTAACCATAAATAACTCCTTATATAAAACATTTCTGAAAACATTGATATTTATTTCGCTACTAATTATAATATAAATGAGTAAAATATGAAAGACAAAGGTAGGAACAGGAATATGAAGATTGGAATTGCAAATGATCATTCTGCAGTAGACATGAAAAATGAGATTGTAGAATATCTGGAAAGTCTGGGACATGAAGTCGTGAACTATGGAACAGATTCTTATGAAAGCTGTAATTATCCGGAATTCGGTGAGAAGATCGGGAATGCAGTGGCAAGCGGCGAAGTAGAGCAGGGGATCGCAATCTGCGGAACCGGTGCCGGAATCTCACTGGCAGCGAATAAAGTAAATGGAATCCGTGCAGTAGTGTGCAGCGATCCATATACAGCAAGAATGGCGAAAGAGCACAACGATGCGAACGTGATCGCATTCGGGGCACGTGTGATCGGTATCGAGACTGCGAAATGCATCGTGGATGAGTGGCTGAATGCTAAGTTTGAAGGCGGAAGACATGCCACAAGAGTGGACATGATCATGGACGTGGAAAAGAGAAATCATAATTTATAGAATACATTTTTGAGATATAGACATATTATGGATATGGAGGAAGAGACTGCTGACGGTGGTCTCTTTTTTTAGGATAAAAAACGACATACAGAGGTTGTGTGATCTGCATGCCGCCTTTTATATCATATTATATTGGAGAAATGAAAAAAATGATAATATCTGTTTTAAAATTACCTTTTATAACTTATTTCTGGTGAGCTGCTTCGTACTCTCTGAAAGCATCTACCTTTGGCTGAGAAGAGCATCCCGGAACGAATTCGTTTGTCAGGAAAGCGTCTGTTAATTCTTCTCTTAATTTGTTACCGATTGTGAAAGCTCCCATACATGCGATGTTGAACTCAGCTATGACACCTGCTTCTAAAAAAGAGATAAATAAAAATCAACAGGAGGTAATGTTAAATGAGCATGGTAGAAAAAGAGACAAAAGTAGTGAATGAGAATAAGATGACGGTGAATATGACAAAAGAAGCATTGTATGACTTCCTTTTATTCCACGCATATTCCAAATTCAGCGGATTTCTGGTAAATATACTGGGACTTGCAGTTGCATTTATGGGAATCTTCTCGTATACAACCGGAAGAGTGAGTGGCATAGGAGCGGTGCTTTATCTGGTGGCAGCGGCAATATTCCTTGGCGGCACACCGTTCCAGCTTAAGATGAGAGCAAAAAAACAGGTTGTTGTAAACAGAGAATATAACGCGCCGGTAGAATATACATTTTCCGAAAAAGGAATCACACTCGAGCAGAATGGAGAAAGTAAGACATACGAGTGGGAACAGATCGAACGTGCGGTAGTTACACCAAAGACAATTGGAATCTATTATGCACCGGAATGTGCGATGATACTTCCAAAAGAAGATTTCGGAGATCAGTTTGTACCGATTTTTACAACAATTGCAACACAGTTAGGACAGAGTAAGGTAAGAATGAGATAACAAATGTTCTCAAAAAGGAGCTGTCTGTATGCTTGACAATTGATATAAAAAGTGTAAACTGATTTATTAAGAGGATAGTTGCGGGGAGGCTGCCATGGAAGAACGTAGAAATGAGATATTAAAAGAACTTGACAGAAAAGGAAGAGTAAAAGTTACAGATCTGAGCAAAGAATTCGGCTGCTCAGAGGTAACGATAAGAAATGACATCAAAGCGATGGATATAGAAGGGTTGTTGAAACGTACCCATGGCGGAGCAGTAAAGGTCGAGACAGAGACGGAACGGAAGTATTCGGCAGAGACGATCTACCGGAATGTTACACAGAAGAAGCGGATCGCAGTTGTAACCAATTCTCTGATTGCGGGAAATGAACTTGCGGGAGTCGGACATGTGGAATTATCGATTGCCACACCACAGATGGAAGTGAAAAAGGCGATCATGAAGGCGGCAGAGAAAGTATATGTACTGGCAGACAGCAGTAAGTTTGGCGGAGGCTATTTGTCTGTAATCTGTCCAACGAATGAAGTGGATAAGATTATTACAGATGATGGAGTATCAAAAGAGGATATCCAGAAGGCAAAAGAACTGGATGTACCGTTGGTTATCGCGTAACAGGAGAGGTACGGATGGAAAGACAGCAGAAAGCCTATAAAGGTGTCATAGATTATTTTAAAAAGAAGATCATGGACGGAGAATTGCGTCCGGGAGAAAAATTGCCGCCGGAGAGAGACATTGCAGAACGACTGAATGTGAGTCGTAATTCGGTGCGGGAAGCAATTCGTATCATGGATATGACAGGAGTGATCTCTTCACAGCAGGGATCAGGAAATTACATTACATGTGAGTTCCAGAAGAGCCTTGCGGAGACCATGACAATGATGTTCGCTATGGATCAGATCGATTATAAGCAGATCAGCCAGATTCGTCAGGCACTGGAATGCCTGGCATTTTCGCTTGCCATAGAACATGCATCGGACGAACAGATAAAAGAAATGGAATCATTGGTAAAAGAGCTGGATAAAAGTACCGATGATGTAAAGAATGCGGCTCTGGATAAGAAGCTTCATTTTATGCTTGCACAAAGTTCGGGGAATATTCTGGTACTGGATTTTCTGGAAGCGTGTTCCGGCGTTATAGATTCGTTTATTCATGATATGCGTGCAGCGATTCTGCGCACGGAAGAACGGAAAAAATTGTTAAATGAATGTCATAAAAAATTGATAGAAGCACTGAAAGAGAAAGATGAAAAGAAAGGTCAGGAAGCATTAAAACGCCACTTTATGCTGATCAATGAGATTCTGGAAGAGCGGGAAAATAGAAAAATATAGGGAGCATAAAAGGAAAGAGGCTTTGCCAAGAAGCCATATCTCAGAGAATCCCTTCCGACAGAAAACCTGGAATTGATGAACGGAATTAAGAGGGTGTTTGATCCGAAGAATATTTTGAATCCACACAAAGTTGCACAGTTATAAATTACTGTCAGATAGAAGAACTTTTGACATATAATTTCATATTTTATAGCAGATGGGAGTATATCCTGTCTGCTATTATTTTGCATATCTATAATAGGAAAGGAATGGAACTATGGCGTATTCGATCATGTTGGATGCCGGACACGGCGGTGCAAAAGATCCTGGAGCAGTCTATGAAGGACGTCAGGAAAAAGATGACAACCTGAAACTTGTGCTGGCAATTGGAGAGATACTGTCGGACAGAGGACTGGATGTAGAATATACGCGGACAACAGATGTCTATGAAACACCTTATGAGAAGGCGATGAAAGCAAATAATGCGGGAGTTGATCTTTTTGTTTCTATTCACAGGAATTCGTTTCCTGTAGATAATGAAGTGGAAGGTGTGGAAAGCCTGGTCTATGATCTGTCCGGGTTAAAATATGAAATGGCACAGAATATCAATGAGCAGCTGGAAGGTGTAGGGTTTGTGAATCTGGGGGTGAAAGCAAGACCGAATCTTGTAGTCTTGAAACGTACAAAGATGCCGGCGGTGCTGGTAGAAGTCGGATTCATCAATTCGGATACAGACAATCAGCTGTTTGATGATAATTTCCAGGATATTGCACAGGCAATCGCGGATGGAATTCTGGATACACTGGAAAGTAACGGCCTGATCCAGGAAGAAAAAGTTCCGGTGTACCGGGTGCAGGTGGGACTGTTTCGCAATCAGCGGTATGCGAACCGGCTGCTGAATGAGCTGCTGGAACAGGAATATCCAGCGTACATTGACCGGTCCGGTCCGTATCACAGAGTCTATGTGGGTGAATTTGACAACCTGAATGATGCGGTACAGATGGAACGGCGCCTGAAACGGGCAGGATATCAGACATTGATCGTACAATGAAAAAATTAACATAGATTTTTCATTACTGAGATATTCTATTTAACATAGCCTTCTTATACTTGAATCAGCAAATGAGATAGAGAGAAGATTCAAGGAAAACGGGAGGCGTTTTGAGATGAAAAGTTTATGGAATATGTTGAATAAAGAATTTACAATAGAAGGAGCGGTCAGTGCATTTCTGGTGATTAATATCATTGCCTGGACGCTGATCACAATGGGAGCAGGGATGCTGGTTTGTAAGTTCCTTGGATTCTCGATTGGCGGTAACATGACGAATCTTATGTGTGCGGGAATCTATGGCGGTCTGATCGTTGGATTAATCGGAGGAATCCTGTATCTGTATGAGTTATACAGACATCATTCTATGGAATAATAAGAATAAATATATAATTATAATGTAATAAAAAGATCTGCTTTACAGAAAAAATGTAGGGTAGATCTTTTTGTGTACAGAGGTTTTCTGTATGATGAGGAATGGAAAGCAGATTGACATGGCAGTATTTTCATAATATGATGGAATTACTTTGAGAAAAGATGAAGAAATAAGAGTATCAGGAGAGACGGAGGATTATCAATATGGCGGATAGATTGGAATTTAAAGAAAAACTGGCGGGAATTCTGGCGCTGGCAGAAGGACAGAATGGAAAGATCACAGTAGAGGAAGTGGAAAAATACTTTGAAGAAGACGGACTTTCGCAGGAACAGATGAATCTGGTCTGTGATTATCTGTTATCGATGAAGATGGCGGTAGTCGGATACAAACAGACCGGAGGGACGGTAAAAGAGGCTGAGAAAGAAGAAAAACAGCCATTAAGTGCAGAAGAACAGAAATACGTGGAAGAATATCTGCGCGGACTCGGGGATATGAAAGAAGAGACACAGGAAGAAGTACGTATGGCTTATTATCTGCCGAAAGTAGTGGAAGAAGCGGTCAGATTGCATCATCCGGAAGTGTTTATCGGTGACATGATCCAGGAGGGAAATATAGCATTGATGGTCGCATTGAAAGAGATTCCGAAGGAAAAAGACGAAGAAGAGATTCTGGAGCAGGTGCGTGCCGGAATGATGGCTTCCCTGGAGTCGCAGACAGAGGTGAAAAGAAGAGATCACAAGATGGTTGAAAAAGTGACAGAACTTGATGAAGCAATTAAGAGTATGAAAGAAGAGTACGGACGGAAAGTCAGTGTAGACGAAGTGGCAGAACGTCTCGGAATCAGTGAGGATGAGATCGAAGATATTCTGAAACTTGCCGGAGAAGAGGTAAAAGACGAAGAATAATGAGATATGAAAAAGGAGACGGGGTTAATCCTCGTCTCCTTCTTCATCTTCCGGTTTCGGTTCCGGCAGATATAAATGTACGCTTTCGATTCTGTTTTTATCTAATTTTTCTACAACCAGATGGATGCCGTCTTCGGTGGTGACGCCGTCGCCGATCTCAGGAAGACGGTCCAGATGCTCGATAATGAATCCACCGACGGAATCATACTCTTCTGAGGTCAGGTCAAGATCGAGCCTGTCGTTTAAGTCATCCAGATTCGTGGAGCCTTCTACGATGTATTCCCGCTCTCCGATCTGCTTTATGAAGTCTTCTTCATTCTCATCATATTCATCATGAATTTCTCCGACAATCTCTTCCAGAATATCCTCCAGTGTGATCAGACCGGAAGTCTCACCGTATTCATCCAGAACGATGGCAATGTTAAAAGAAGCCTGACGCATCTCCACAAGTAATTCGGAAATGTTCTTGTATTCGTAAGTGAAATAGGCCTCACGCATAAAGTCGCGGATATGAAACTCTTTTTCCTTATCATATAAGAGAAGGTCTTTCATATTGATCGTACCGACAACGTTGTCTGTTGTATCTTCAAAAATCGGAAGACGTGTGAATTTGTCCTCGCGGAAAATGTCGATCAATTCTTCGTAAGTAGCATTTACATCGGCGAATGTAACATGGACTCTCGGTACCATGACATCTTTCGCTTTTGCGTCGCCGAGATCGAACACGTTATAGATCATCTCTTTTTCATCGGATTCGATGACACCGCTTTCATGGCTGACGTCTACGATCGTACGAAGCTCAGATTCTGTCATCTGGTTATTCTTCGCATTTGGATCAATGTGGAGGACACGCAGAATGATATCAGAAAGCTTGTTGATAATAAATACAAATGGTGTCATGACCTTGATGTACAGATTGATGACCGGAGCATAACGAAGAGACATCTTCTCTGCATGCAGTGTAGCCATCGTCTTTGGTGTGATCTCCCCAAAGATAATAATAAGTACAGATAAAACAGCACTTGCCACTGCTACCATAGAACCGCCAAGGTTGTAAGCAAGGGTTGTGGTAAGGGAAGCGGCGGAAAGATTCACCACATTATTACCGATCAGGATCGCACTTAACATTTTACTGGTGTCATCTGTGATGTGCATGACAGTCTTCGCTTTTTTATTTCCCTCGTCGGCAAGACCACGGATACGCATCCGGTTGACCGTCGTAAGAGCTGTCTCCGCAGATGAAAAAAATCCTGAAAGTATCAGTAAAATCAATAGAATAATGAGCTGTATCGCGACACTCGTGTCCAATTGTAAAATCCACTCCTTTAAAAAATAAATACTTGGCATTAATATACAGCATTTACGCCAAATTTGCAAGTGTACGTTGAATTTGCGATACGTTTAGTGTAAGATGTAGTTATTGTTTGAGGGTGGGAATTTTTTGGACTGAAAATTCTGTATGATATAATAATGGTTGGAAAAAAGCAACCTGCTGATGAAAAGGGTGGAGATGAGAATGAATCAGGAATTAGGAAAGAAATTATTAAGTATTTTAAAAGAGGAACAGGTAAAAAAAGACGAACCGATGAAAAGTCACACGACATTTCGTGTGGGAGGTCCGGCAGATTATTTTGTGACACCGCAGACAGCAGAAGAAGTTGCGAAGGTGATAGAAGCATGTACACAGGAAAAAGTTCCTTATTATATAGTGGGAAATGGAAGCAATCTTCTGGTATCGGATAAAGGATATGAGGGCGTGATTATCCAGATCTATAAGCAGATGAATCAGGTAAAAGTGGAAGGTGCACAGATCCATGCACAGGCTGGTGCACTGCTTTCGATGATCGCAAAGAGAGCGTTGGATGCAGAACTTACCGGATTTGAATTCGCGGCAGGAATTCCAGGAACGCTCGGCGGAGCCTGTGTAATGAATGCAGGAGCATACGGTGGAGAGATGAAAGACGTCCTTAAGTCTGTAACAGTACTGACAGGTAAAGGAGAAGTGAAGACGCTTGCCAAAGAAGAACTGGAACTGGGATACCGTACCAGTGTGATCGCGAAAAAAGGATATATCGTATTAGAGGCAGTGCTCGAACTTCAAAAAGGCGAGAAAGAAAAGATCCAGGCAGTGATGGATGATCTGAAGGAAAGACGTGTGACAAAGCAGCCACTGGAGTATCCAAGTGCAGGAAGTACATTCAAGCGTCCGGAAGGGTATTTTGCAGGAAAACTGATCCAGGATGCAGGGCTTCGTGGTTTCCAGGTAGGAGGAGCACAGGTGTCTGAAAAGCATTGTGGATTTGTGATCAATAAAGATCAGGCTACAGCATCAGATGTGATGAATCTGATGAACCAGGTGTCTGATAAGGTATATGAAGAGTTTGGAGTACGGCTTCAGCCGGAAGTAAAGAGACTGGGAGAATTCTAAGATGAGATGTGTGATTGTTACCGGAATGTCCGGAGCTGGAAAAAGTACAGCACTTAAGATGCTGGAAGATATGGGATATTTCTGTGTAGATAATCTGCCGGTGCCGTTGATACCGAAGATGGCGGAGCTGTTAAGTGTTCCGGGCACAGAGATTAATAAAGCGGCACTTGGAGTTGACATTCGAAGCGGACAGAATTTTTCTGAACTTGAAAAGATTTTAAAAGATCTGGACCAGTCAGGAACCAGATTTGAGATCCTTTATCTGGAATCCCGTGATGATGTTCTGATCAAAAGATATAAAGAAACGAGACGTTTTCATCCGTTGTCCGGAAAAGGCGGCAGGGTGGAAGAAGGAATCAGGGAAGAGAGAAAACGCCTGAAGTTCTTAAGAGAACGGGCAGATTATCTGATTGACAGCAGTCATATGCTGACCAGAGAACTGCGTGCAGAGCTGTCGAAGATTTTTGTGGAAAATAAGGAATATAAGAATCTGTATATATCTGTGCTGTCGTTTGGGTTCAAATATGGAATCCCGGCAGATGCAGATCTGGTATTTGATGTAAGATTTCTTCCTAATCCTTATTACATAGATGAACTTCGTCCAAAGAGTGGTAATGACAGAGAAGTCAGAGAATATGTTATGAATAATGACAAAGCAAGGGAGTTCCTTGCAAAATTGACGGATATGATAGAATTTCTGATTCCTAATTATGTACAGGAAGGAAAGACACAGCTTGTGATCGGCATCGGATGTACGGGAGGAAAACACCGCTCGGTTACGCTCGCGAATGAGCTGTACGAGGCGCTTCAGAAGAATGATAATTATGGTATCCGGATAGAACACCGAGATATAGGAAAGGATGCTATTACCAAAGCGAGGTAGAAGATCAGATGTCATTTTCTGGAAAAGTTAAAGAAGAATTGTTAGAGCATTATGCCCGTGCGAGACATTGTGATATTGCGGAATTATCGGCAATTGTTCACATGGCGGGAGAATTTAAGGTGGGACACGGAGGTGTATGCTGCCTTAAGGTGCATACGGAAAATCTTGGAGTTGCGAGAAAATGCTTTACATTATTGGTAAAAACGTTTAATATAAAAACTGATGTCGTAGTCCGCAGAAATACGGGAAAGGATAACTACAGCTATTATATTTACGCAAAAGGTGAAGAATTGCTGGCGATACGTGACACGATCGTGCAGGCAGTCTGCTGTAAAAGGGCATATATAAGAGGGGCATTTATTGCATCGGGGTCTATGAGTGATCCAAGTAAGTCCTATCATTTTGAAATTGTCTGCAATGATGAGAATCAGGCAGAACATCTGAAAGAGATGATGAACAGTTTTGGCGTGGATGCCAAGATCGTTCAGCGTAAAAGAACATATGTGGTATATCTGAAAGAAGGGTCACAGATTGTAGATATGCTGAATGTGATGGAAGCACATGTGGCTCTGATGGAACTGGAGAATGTACGTATTGTGAAAGAGATGCGCAATTCAGTGAACCGTAAAGTAAATTGTGAGACGGCTAATATTAATAAAACCGTATCTGCTGCAGTAAGGCAGATGGAGGATATTACATATATCAGAGATCAGATCGGTTTTGATAAGCTGCCGGAGGGATTAAGAGACGTTGCCCTTACGCGTCTGGCGTATCCGGAAGCAGCTTTGAAAGAACTGGGTCAACTGATGGCAAGCCCGCTTGGTAAATCAGGGGTTAATCATCGACTCAGGAAGTTAAGTGAAATAGCACAAGGGTTAAGGGAACAGCAAGGAGGAGCAAGTCGTTATGATTAGAAAGCCTGTTACCATTCAAAACAATATGGACATGGAAGACCGTCCGGTGGCTCATCTTGTACAGGAAGCAAGCCAGTACGCGAGCCAGGTATACATTCTGATGGGAAGCAAAAAGATTAACGCAAAAAGTATTATGGGGATGATGAGCCTGAAACTTCAGAAAGGTGAGGATGTTACGATCGTAGCAGATGGCCAGGATGAAGATGCAGCCGTAAGTGGTGTGGCAACATTTCTTGGAGCACAGAAGTAATACGGGAGAATAATATAGAAACGATATGTAAAATAAAGGGGCCGTTGTGATGGAAGTTGCAATAGCCTCTTCGTTATTAAGAAAGATAAGGAGGAGGCATGTTTATGAAGCGTTTGCTTTTTATCTATAATCCACATGCAGGAAAAGAACTTTTAAAACCGAAACTTGCAGATGTTATTGATATCTTTGTGAAAGCGGGATATGAGGTTGTAGCATATCCGACGCAGGCATACCGTGATGCCTATAAAAAGATTAAAAAATATGACTCAAACGAATATGATCTGGTCGTGTGCAGCGGAGGAGACGGAACGCTTGATGAAGTTGTGACCGGTATGATGAAGCGAGACAGGGATAAGAGGGATCCGATCGGCTATATCCCGACCGGAACAACGAATGACTTCGCAAGCAGTCTTCACATCCCGAGAGGTTTGCTGGAAGCGGCAGATAATGCTGTGAATGGAGAGGTATTTTCCTGCGACGCAGGAAGATTTAATGATGATATTTTTGTGTATATCGCGGCATTTGGACTTTTTACGGATGTATCGTACCAGACCAAACAGTCAATGAAAAATGTATTGGGACATTTGGCGTATGTTCTGGAAGGGGCGAAGCGTCTGTTCAACATTCCTTCTTACAAAGTGAAAGTAACACATGATGATGAAGTGATCGAAGATGAATTCGTATATGGTATGGTTACGAATTCCAGATCAGTCGGCGGATTCCGTAATCTGATCGGAAAACAGGTGGGGTTTGATGATGGCGTGTTTGAAGTAACATTGATCAAGACACCAAAGAATCCGATCGAATTACAGGAGATCATTGCTGCACTGATGATTCAGCAGATGGATTCCAAATATATGTATACGTTCAAGAGCGGACGGATCATGTTTGAATCGATTGAGGAGATTCCGTGGACACTGGATGGGGAATTCGGCGGTGAACATGATGAGGTTGTGATTGAGAACTTGAATAAAGAGCTTCAGATCATGGTTCCGGGAACGCATGAAGAAGACTAAAAATCCATGAATTGTAGAAAAATCCAAAAAATTTAAAAAAATTAAAAAAAGTACTTGCCTTTTTGCAAAATCCTTGCTATACTAGGCAAGTACCAAACAAATGGCTCCGTGGTCAAGCGGTCAAGACGCTAGCCTCTCACGCTGGAATCAGGGGTTCGATTCCCCTCGGAGTCACTGAGATAATTAGTGGGAAATCCTTTTATTATAAGGGTTTCCTGCTTTTTTATTTATCGGAAATAATATAATGTTCTTGTCACGATTTGTCACAGTTCCTATTTCCGATTCACTAGATATTGTGGTATCACCTAATGCTTTTAAGATAGATACCTTCTTTTCTTTTTCTTTGTCAGTATCAAACAAATAATTTTTTATGGTTGTTCTTTCATCAACATGTCCTGCAAGTTCGCTTGCTGTACTGATTGGCACACCATTGTTAATTAGAGTTGAAATTACGGTTTTTCTAATTCTGTGCGTTCCTTTCACTGGAATATTGATACAACGCTTACATGCATCTTTAATGATGTTATATAATTTGTTTGGATTAATCAGATAGCCATCTTGTACGAAAAGGAAGTCTTGATAGTATTCGCCTGTTTCTGAATTTATCTGACGTATCTGTTTAATATATTGCATTGCCTTATGTGTAAGAGGAATATATCTATCTCCTGCATCAGATTTTGTATATTCAACTGCTTTATATCCTTTAAGTTTTGCATTATTTAAATCTGATACATCGTACACATCTACAATCTGCCTGTGAATGTGTATTTCGCCGTTTGCGATGTCTGAATCCTTTACGGCAAGTATTTCACCTCTACGAGTTCCTAACTCAAATTCAAGCATTATAGCAAGCAGACTTGTGTTTGCAGGATTGTTCTGTAATCTGCGTTTCATCTCAGTTATGAGCTTTTGTGTCTCTTCTGCGTTGTAAACTTCCTCTTCACTAGGTTTCTTTCTGGTAGGAATAATCTTTTTCTTGTTTACTTCAACACGGTAAGGATTTTCATTTCCAGAAATGTACCTTGCGGAAACAGCATAATTGAATGTTTGCTTTAAGATTCCGCACATGTTACAAAATGCCTTGTCCTTTATTTCGGTTGTATTTACAATACCATTGAGAAAATCATCAATATCAATAGGAGTTATCTCTTTGTAAGGCTTATGTATGAAATCCTGTTTTGTATTGTAATATTTCTTCCAGTCAATCATCATGCGTCTTATAGTGCCTGCACTGACTTTTTCTTTTTTGTGTTCCATGAATTCATAGAAAAGCTGTTCAAAAGTAGTTTTATCTTTGCTAGAGGATTCTTTTTCTTCCTTTTCTTTTGCAAGATAGTATTTGTACAGTGCATCTTCTATTTGTTCTCTACTTTTTTTCTTTCTGCGAAATGCACCACCTTTTATTGTTTTGTCTGGTATACGGAAGTAGTAGTAGCTGTCTTCATCAGTTCTATAGTGTTTGATTACATCTCCGTATTTTTCTAATATTTCTGTTTTCTTCATTTCTTCTGTACTTTCCAGTACACCTGTACTATTTATCATAAACGCATTTGCGTGTGAATTGCAAGGAAATGTGTAATAATAATTAATACCACTCATAATATAAATATCTCCAATCATTTTAAAGTTCCTTCATAATTTGTATCTCCTTCACTTTGTTTGTGTATGTAAGGCAGTTTAATCTATGTGACAAATTACTATTTTGCATATAGATAACATACATTTCTGGCACAATTCGGCTTAAACCACCTTACATACTATATTGTTTTGTTGTTCATCCTATAAAAATATACCTGTTTTTGTTCTGTGCTTTGGAATTGTGTAAACAATTCGCATTAATTATTCTGTTTTCTTATCTCTATCATACTATCCATAAGATAGAAGATTGTTGTATCACTGCCAAGCTTCTGCATCATATGAGATAGTAGCTTATAGAACAATCGTGTTCTGACCTTAAATTTTTGTTTGTATGCATCTGTCATAATTCGATATATTGCAATCTGTTCTTGTTCGTTAGCTTTCATATTAGTCAAATAAGTTCTCCCCTTCCTGTAACTTCGGTGTCATTATCTTCTTATCGGTTTCTATTTTTTCACCATCAATTAATGTGACACGCTGTAATGCCTGTCTCAGCATAAACGAATCCATATATATTCTTGAAAGTTCTTGCCTTTTCTGTTCGAGCATTGGTGCAATAACTTTTTCATGTTCAATCTGTTCTGGCTTCTTAATCTTCTGAGATAGTATCTTTTTGTGCGAGGGATTAAATAACTTTTCATATGTTGGTAAGGCTGACAACTGTGTAAGTGCCATAGCGTCCACCCTCGACAACGCCTGTTTTCCTTTTATCCAGTTTCCTACCTGTCTTTTGTTTGTATTTTCATCTCTATTCAACTGCATCATATATTCATACATTTTTGTAGTTGCTAACTGTTGCAGGTCTCTGGCTTCTTCTGGTGTATCTGTTATCTCTATAGATTGAAAGGCAGAGATGTCGTGGTTGATGTTTTCCAGTTTGTCATCATACTCTGTCATAACATCTGATACTTTGTCTTTCAACTTACGTTTCAGCTTCAAAATCTCTGTTGCATCCTTACCGATTACCTGCGCAAATGAACTGATTTCATTGCACACCCTTATATAATCCTTACTGGTACTAAGCTTTCCAATCAGCTTGCCTATTTCGTTATAAGCTTTAGTTACACGATTTAAACCTAAGAATTCCTTCTTCTTTCATTTGCTGTTTTATTTGTTCCTGTATTTCTAAGACGGTTTCATGGTCTAGTTGCTCTTGCAATTTGTTATAACATTTGAAAGACCCCAAACAGTCAGATGCTCGTGAGGTTCTGAAACTCTGAACTTGCAACGAATCGCAATAAATCTCGCATTTTTCATACCTTTTGCTCTGAACACCTTTCACGTACATGTGCATTCCATTGTTTTGGCTTATAAATGCTCTTGTAATATAATTGAGCATTGGATTAAGTAATTCTTTGTTTGCTAAGGTGTAACTAAAGCTACATTCGACACCTGTAACTATCAGTTCTGGAATATTTAATGAAAATAGTTCTGTTAATTGATTAGACAGAAGCTGATATATTTTCGAATATTTTGTACAATCCAAAATGCCATATGGTTTTATGTTATTCATTCTTAGTAATTTGGGAAGATTTACATACAGAGAATATTCTACTTGCTCGTTCGTTACTTTTATTTTTTTTAATGTCGCATATTCTATTTTCTTGTTACATTCATTTCTTACAAAATGGTACACATCCTGTTCTGTTTCGTAGATAGATGAAAAAATTATATTTATCCCATCTACACCACAATCAAGTTGTGGCTTGTGTTTCTGTTGCAAAAATTATCACCTCTTTTTATATATAAATACAAAAAAAGAACCATTGCACAAAATGCCGACGAAAGCAGGTACAATGGTTCAAAGAAAGGAACTTTCATAAATAGGCTTTTTTTATTGTGTTTGAATTAAGTATCTCACATTATGGTTGATACACCTAGAATCAGAAAGTTACTTCGTCTTGTAACTGGATTCATATTCACTATATATTTTTTAATTACTTTTATTAAATAAAACATAAATTCTTCCTTTTGTTTGTATGTAATATAAAATAGCTTCAACATGAACAAAACTGTCCACAAAACTATTCCATTATTTTTTTACTTCTTCAAAAATTGTTTGGGATTTGTATCAGCCGACAATGCTGAAATGAATTGTATTTGAATTGTATACATAACTAAATATCATTTAATTATATTAATATGCTATCATGAACAAAAAATGTTGTCAAGCGAACAAAAGAAAAAAATAAAAAAATTTTATAATCTTCTGTAAAGCCATATTTTGCGATTTAAGCCTTTATAATAATTATGCCATAAAGAGGTGCATAGACTATAGAAAACGTCTTATTTGCTTCTTTATGGCATTATATCAGTTATATGATGAATGGATTACCCTTCCAGAGATAACTATAGCCTTTAGCAACTGTTAGTTGATGATAGCGGAAGAATGCGTCACCGTCAGTTAATTCTTGCTCTATTCCATTATCAAAAATATAAACATTATCTGGAAGTAACTCTAAATGATGTTTGTCTGTTTCTGTGTCATTCGGCAGTGAATACCAAACACTTATATATCCTTTTTCTCTTTTATAATATTTGTAGAATGAATCTGGACATATCAGATATAGTGCGGTTATTATTTCTTGTTCTGTCATTTCTTTTGATATATCTCTAAATTTCATGTTTGCCCCTTTTTAATAAAAGCCTGCATTAATATGCAGGCAATATGTGTTATGTTATTTTTCAAGTTTAAAATTTGCACTGTTAAAATAAAATCCATATCCATTAGATTCTATGTTTTGTTTGGGATTTTTTATATAACCAATATCTCCAAAATCAACAGTAATTGTATCCCATAAATTTAAATAGCCTTTGAGTGTTAAGAGTTGGTCAGTAATAGAAGAAGTTCTTGAAATAGCTAAATCTTCATAGGTAAGAGGGTCTGGTGTTGCTTGGCTGAGGTCAACATAAACTCGTAGGTCACGATTATTGTATTCAATACCAGTAATTTGTTCGTTTTCTCCTACGGAACCTTGTGTTACTGTTTTTGCTTCTTCTACAAATTTGTTTATACGTTCTTCTTCGGTTGGACTATCGTCTTCTGTAGTAGTATCAGTGCTTTCTGGTGTTGAAGTAACAGTTTCAACCTTTTTCTTTGGTTTGCTTTCTTTTTTTGTTTCTGTTTGTGTAGGTGTAAACATTAATACCAACATGAAACTGAACAACAGTGTAATAACAGAAATTAGTAATCCTTTTGAATATTGTGGCTTTACAATCTTTTTTTGTATTTTGGTTGCAACACACAGTATTAAAAATATAATTCCTGCTAATAATGATAAGCTGAACAACAGTGTCGCTAATACGCTCATAATATGTCTCCTTTTCCTGTATATTTACATCTATTTTAACTCGGAGTGAGTTAAAAAGCAATGATACTAAAGAGAATATTATAAACTCTGTTTGAGGTGAACATATGAAATATTCAGAACGTATGCGAAATCTAAGAGAGGATAATGATTTGTCACAAAAACGAATAGCAGATATGTTAGGTGTGGCACAAACAACATATTCACAGTATGAACTGGAAAAGCGTCCAATGCCTATTGAATATCTGATTGCATTGTGCAAATTTTATAATGTGTCTTCTGATTATATGTTAGGATTATCTGATAAGAAATAAGTTATATCATGTTGGAGTGTATAGCTTATTTTTGTTTATATGTTATAAATAATAAATGAACGAAAGTCTGTTTCTTCCTATTAAATGTATAAACAAAAAACAATCATTTAAACATACCAATATTGATAGGCTTAAATCATTGCTTTTTACAGGTGTACTGAAAATTCTCCTTTCTATATGTTGTATGGTGTCACGATGGTGTCACGCATAATTTGTAAGTGTTAAAAAACCTTGATTTTACAAGGCTGAGTAAATTTGTCCAGAGGGTTCGATTCCCCTCGGAGTCACTGATGAAGATCTGCAGAATGTTCTGTAGATCTTTTTTTCTTTTTAATCTAAGTATGTAAGAGAAAAGGCTGAGGATAAGTTCTCGGTATATCACTAAAATACTCGAAGCAAAATCTAATAAAATTTATTTGTTAATATTATAGATGAAATCTATAATATACCCTTTATATAAAGAAAAACAATTTCAACAAGCAGACAATAAATGCTACTATTGAAGCAGTCAGAAAGGAATAGGAATTATGAAAAATCTTTTGGTAGTATCTCATTGTATTTTGAATAATGCGGCAAAAGTAGAACAGGATGAAGCTGAGCTGGCTGAAGAATATAAAATCCGTGAAGAACTGATGCAGCTTATTTTGAAAAAAGATGTACAGCTGCTTCAACTGCCTTGTCCGGAATTTATTATGTATGGATCTCAGAGATGGGGACATGTGAAGAACCAGTTTCAACATCCATTTTACATGGAACAATGCCGTAAAATTCTTGAACCGGTTCTGCTTCAGTTGCAGGAATACGCACAACATGTGGAAAAATTCCATGTTCTGGGGATTGTTTCTGTAGAGGGCAGTCCGAACTGTGGATATCATCTGACCTGTGAAGGAGAATGGAAAGGTGAGATTGGTACGGATGAAAAAAGAATACAGGACATTCAGAAATCTCTGAAAATGACAGAAAATCCGGGTGTGTATATGGAAGTACTGGAAAAAGAACTTCAAAAAAGAAATATGGAAATTCCTATTGTGACGATGAAAGAAGCAGTGCAACTGCTGAACAACTAAAGGTTAGAGAGAAAAGAGGAGAACAAAATGAAAAACAGAAAAGTCTATGTAACAACTTTTTGCGGTGTTGCAGTAGCAATGAACATCGTGCTTGGAATTATCACATCGGCACTGGGAATCCCGTTATATCTGGATACACTGGGAACTGTGCTTTCCGCAGCAATTCTTGGTCCGGTACCGGGAATTATTGTAGGAGCATTGAGTAATATTATTACGGGGCTGATCTACAGTGTGTCAGATATCCCATTCTGTCTGGTAAATATGGCAGTAGGTCTGATCGTAGGTCTTGTGGCAAAAAAATGGAAATTTGGAATCGTACCTGCAGTGATTACAGGTATTGCGCTTAGTTTTATCTGCCCGGCAATTGGAACACCAATCGGAATCTATGTATATGGTGGACTGAATGGATCTGTATCTGATATGTTGGTAATGTCACTGGTACAGGGGGGAAAATCAATTTTCCAGGCTTCATTCCTTAGAAATGTTGCATCAAACTTAATCGATAAGATCGGAACATGTATTATTGGATGCCTGCTCATTAAGGCAATGCCGATGAGATTCATGGATAATTTTAAGAAAGAGGCATAAATCTCATATGATAAAGATTGAAAATCTGGTACATAAGTATACGATATGGAAAGATGAAAATACAAAAAGTGAGAAGACAGTATTGGACGGAATATCATTAGATATTCCGTCTGGTCAGTTTGTGGCAATTTTAGGACCGAATGGTTCCGGAAAGTCTACATTGGCAAAGCATTTAAATGTACTGCTGCTTCCGAATGAAGGAACGGTATGGATTGACGGGAAAGATACACATGCAAAAGAAAGGCTCTGGGAAATCAGAAGTCAGGTTGGCATGGTATTTCAGAATCCGGATAACCAGATCATTGGGACGAGTGTAGAAGAAGATGTTGCATTTGGTCCGGAAAACAAAAATATAGAACCGGAAAAAATAAGAAAAATTGTAGAAACTGTTTTGCGAAAAGTGAAGCTGTGGGATCGGAGAAAGGCGTTACCTTCCAGATTATCCGGCGGACAAAAACAGAGACTGGCAACGGCCGATGCGCTGGCAGGACTTCCGGCATGTCTGGTGTTAGATGAACCGACAGCTATGCTTGATCCGGATTCAAGAAAAGAAGTAATAAATATCGTGAAAGAATTGAATCGAAAAGAAGGAATGACGATTATTCTGATTACGCATCACACGGATGAAGTAGTAGATGCAGACCGTATTGTATTGATGAAGGATGGGAAAATCATCGGGGATGACATTCCGAAGAAAATATTTGCGGATTACGAATTGTTAAAAAAGGCAAAAATGGATATTCCGCCGGTTGTAGAGTTGGGAATGAGATTAGAAAAACAGCAAATTGGATTAGAGGGTCCGGTTTTACAGGAACAGGAAATGATCGAAAAAATCGTGAAATTATACAGAAGTAAATGTGGAGGCAAAAAGGATGCTGCAAGGTAAACATATCACATTTTCTTATTCAGATTCGGCAAAAGGGAAGATAGATGTTTTGAAAGATGTCTCATTTGAGATTAGAGAACATGATTTTATAGGACTGATTGGTACATCCGGGTCGGGAAAGACAACATTGATCAAGCATCTGAATGGTCTGCTGAAGGCGGAATCGGGAGAGATCTTTTTCAATGGGGAAAATATATATAGTAAAAAATATCCGATTTCAAAATTAAGAAAAGAAGTTGGTCTTGTATTTCAGTATCCGGAGCAGCAATTATTTGGCAGGACGATTCTGAAAGATGTTATGTATGGGCCGCTGAATCTTGGAATGAGTGAAGAAGAGGCTGAAAAGTCTGCAGTAGAAAGTCTGGAGCTTGTCGGAATCTCAAAAGAGTATTATCATTTGAGTCCGATGGAACTTTCGGGAGGTCAGAAACGATGCGTTGCGATTGCGGGAGTACTGGCGATGCAGCCGGAGATATTGGTGTTAGACGAACCGGCAGCAGGACTTGATCCTGAAACAAAAAATGAAATATTCGAGTTGTTGTGCAGGATAAGGAAAGAACGAAATAATGCAATTGTATTGGTTTCGCACCATATGGAAGATGTAGCTCAATTTGCTAATCGGGTATGGGTGATGCATGAAGGAAAGATCGCAATGGATGGCACTCCGGAAGAAGTATATGGAAGAGTGGAAGAGTTAGAAGAAATGCATATAGGAATCCCGCAGATTACGCATTTGACATATTCGCTGATACAGGAAGGTCTGCCTTTGCCGAGGCCGGCAATCAATGTAGCGGATGCTGAAGAGATGCTGGTGAGAATATTTAAAGGAGAGAAGGAAAGATGATTCGGGATATTACGATTGGAAGATATTATGATTCGGAATCTGTGATTCACCGGATGGATCCGAGAACAAAACTGATGGGAGTTCTGGTTTATATTATTTCTTTATTTCTTGTAAAAAATGTCTGGTGGTATCTCGGATGTCTGATTGTAATGTTGGTTCTTTATAGGCTTGCAAGAGTTCCAGTGGGATATTTGTTAAAAGGATTAAGAGGAATTCTTGTTCTGCTTTGCTTTACTTTTCTGTTCCGTATGCTGTATACACCGGGAGATGCGGTCGCATCTGTCTGGATATTTACCATAACAAAACAGGGAATATGGAAAGCAGTGCAGATGACAGCAAGGATAGCTTTGATGATCACAGGTGCGTCTCTGCTTTCTTACACTTCAACGCCGAAAGAACTGGCAGATGGTCTGGAGAAGGCTTTTTCGGGATTGGGGAAGATTGGAGTCCCGGTACATGAGATGGCAGTGATCGTGATGATAGCATTCCGTTTTATCCCGATTATGCTGGAAGAGTTAAATGTGTTGATGGATGCACAGGCGGCAAGAGGTGCAAGGTTTGAAGAGGGAAATGTTGTCGAAAAATGTAAAGGGGTTATGACGTTATTGTTTCCGCTGTTTCTGATGACGGTCAGGAGATCATCGGATCTGGCTATGGCGATGGAAGCGCGGGGATATACCGGAAGCACAGAAACTTCAAGAATGTATCCGTTGACATATAAAAAAGAAGACAGGGCAGGATACATTGTTATCTTGATATATCTTGCCGTTTTCATAATTGGTCGGATAAGTTTCTTGTTTTTTTAGAAGTTATGATATATAATGCAAGTGAAACAAATTTGTCATAGTGAAAGTAGTAATACTTATGGCATCAAGAATTGGAGGAATAACATATGTTAGTATCAGCAAAAGAAATGCTCGATAAGGCAGTAGAAGGTCATTACGCAGTAGGACAGTTTAACATCAACAACTTAGAGTGGACAAAATCTATTCTCCTTACAGCAGAAGAGTTAAAGTCACCAGTTATCTTAGGTGTATCTGAGGGGGCTGGAAAATACATGACAGGATTCAAGACTGTAGCAGCTATGGTTAAAGCTATGATGGAAGAACTTAACATCACAGTTCCTGTAGCATTACACCTTGACCACGGAACATACGAAGGATGTAAAAAATGTATTGATGCAGGATTTTCTTCAATCATGTTCGACGGATCTAAATATCCAATTGAAGAGAACGTAGAGAAGACAAGAGAACTTATCGCTATCTGCAGAGAAAAAGGAATGTCTATCGAAGCCGAAGTAGGATCTATTGGTGGAGAAGAAGACGGAGTTATCGGTAAAGGTGAATGTGCTGATCCTAACGAGTGTAAGATGATTGCTGATCTCGGTGTTGACATGCTTGCAGCTGGTATCGGTAATATTCATGGAAAATACCCGGCTAACTGGGAAGGATTAAGCTTTGAGACTCTGGATGCTGTTCAGCAGCTGACAGGAAAAATGCCATTAGTTCTTCACGGTGGTACAGGAATTCCGGACGATATGATTAAGAAAGCAATCAGTCTCGGAGTTGCTAAGATTAATGTTAATACAGAGTGCCAGCTGTCATTCGCTGATGCTACACGTAAATATATTGAAGCAGGAAAAGATCTGGAAGGAAAAGGATACGATCCTCGTAAACTCCTGAAACCAGGTGCTGAAGCTATCCAGGCAACAGTTAAAGAGAAGATGGAATTATTTGGTTCAGTAGGAAAAGCTGAATAATTAAAAATTTTCACTTGCCTTTTTTGACTGGTTGAGTTATACTAACTGGCATAGGAAGAACAAAGGCGTTCCAACGGAAGTTGGAGTGCCTTTTTTCATATCATGGTATGCACAGAAAGTACATACAACAGATTTTATGTATACCATAGTGTGAAACTTATACTATAAATAACAATGAGAAAGGAAACGAGGAGACATGAGTGAAGCAATTAACGTAGCCAAGATATTTGGCGAAGACGTATTCAATGATACTGTAATGCAGGAACGTCTTCCAAAGAAAGTCTATAAGGATCTGAAGAAAACAATTGAAGAAGGTAAGGAATTAGACCTTGCTACAGCAGATGTAATTGCACATGAGATGAAAGAATGGGCAATTGAGAAAGGGGCTACACATTATACTCACTGGTTTCAGCCTCTGACAGGTGTAACTGCTGAAAAACATGATTCATTTATTTCAGCACCACTTCCAAATGGAAAAGTACTGATGAGCTTTTCAGGAAAAGAACTGATCAAAGGTGAGCCGGATGCATCTTCATTCCCATCAGGCGGACTTCGTGCAACATTCGAAGCAAGAGGATATACAGCATGGGATTGTACATCACCAGCATTCGTAAGACATGATGCAGCAGGCGCAACACTTTGTATCCCGACAGCATTCTGTTCATACAAAGGAGAGGCACTTGATCAGAAAACTCCACTTCTTCGTTCTATGCAGGCAATCAATGAGCAGTCGCTGAGACTGTTAAGATTGTTTGGAAATACAACATCTAAGAAAGTAACTCCTTCTGTAGGACCAGAGCAGGAATATTTCCTTGTAGATGCAGATAAATTCTTACAGAGAAAAGACTTGATCTATACAGGACGTACACTGTTCGGAGCAATGCCTCCAAAAGGACAGGAATTAGATGACCACTACTTCGGAACCATCCGCCAGAGAATCGCAGGATTCATGAAAGATGTTAACGAAGAACTCTGGAAAGTTGGTGTAACATCTAAGACACAGCACAACGAAGTTGCACCTGCTCAGCATGAACTTGCACCAATCTATGCAGAGTGTAACGTAGCACTGGATCATAACCATATCGTAATGCAGACTCTGAAGAGAGTTGCATGCCAGCATGGTATGAAGTGCTTACTTCATGAGAAACCATTTGCAGGAGTCAATGGTTCTGGTAAACATGATAACTGGTCTCTTACAACAGACGACGGAAAGAATCTGTTAGAGCCAGGAAAAACTCCTCATGAAAATATTCAGTTCTTACTGGTACTTACATGTATCCTGAAAGCTGTAGATACACATGCAGATCTTCTTCGTGAATCTGCTGCAGACCCGGGAAATGATCACAGACTTGGAGCCAATGAGGCACCACCGGCAATCATTTCTGTATTCCTTGGAGAACAGTTAGGGGATGTGCTGGAACAGCTGATCAGTACAGGAGAAGCTACACACAGTCTGAAAGGTGGAAAACTTCAGACAGGAGTTGACACACTTCCGGATCTTGCAAAAGATGCAACAGACCGTAACAGAACATCACCATTTGCATTCACAGGTAACAAATTCGAATTCCGTATGGTAGGTTCCCGTGATTCAATCGCAGGACCAAACGTAGTACTGAATACAATCGTTGCAGAAGCATTCTCAGAGGCTTGTGATGTCCTTGAAAAAGCAGATAACTTTGATGAAGCAGTTCATGACCTGATCAAGAAATATGCGACAGAGCATCAGAGAGTGGTATTCGACGGTAATGGATACTCAGATGCATGGGTAGAGGAAGCTGAAAGACGTGGACTTCCAAATATCAGATCTATGGTAGAAGCAATACCTGCCCTGACTACAGACAAGGCTATCAATATGTTTGAAAAATTCAAAGTATTTACAAAAGCTGAGCTGGAATCCCGTGCAGAGATTAAATTTGAAAGCTATGCAAAGGCAATCAATATTGAAGCACGTACTATGATCGATATGGCAAGCAAACAGATTATTCCTGCAATTATTAAATATACGAAAGAACTTGCAGATACAGTAGTTGCAGTAAAAGAAGCCGGCGCAGATGCATCTGTTCAGGCAGAACTTCTGACAGAAGTATCCGGATTATTAGCAGAGTCTAAGAAAGCGTTGGAAGCACTGAAGGTTGTAACAGATCAGGCAGCAGCTATGGAAGAGGGAGAAGATCAGGCAAGATTCTATCACTCCGATGTAGTACCTGCTATGGAAGCACTCCGTGCACCGGTTGATAAACTGGAAATGATTGTTGATAAAGAAGCATGGCCGATGCCTTCTTACGGAGATCTGATATTTGAAGTATAAACAAAAAAGAGCAGGTCATTCGTTAGACGAAGAAATTATTTTAGAAATACATTAGAAAAATTTAAGAACCCTGGACTTGGAATGAACACATGATTGTGCTATTCTAAGTTCAGGGTTTTTTATACCAAAGTATGTAAAATCCTGTAAGGAGGGCAATCATGACAAAACGGGAATTTTTAGATAAATTAAAAAAAGCGCTTGCGAATGACCTTTCGGGAAATGTAATTCGGGATAATGTGGATTATTATAATGATTATATTACAGAAGAAGTGCGAAAAGGCAGAAAAGAGTCAGAAGTAATAGAAGAGCTTGGCGATCCATGGGCAATTGCGAAGAATATCATTACCTCGGAAGAAATCAAGGGAAATACGGGGGAAACATATGACAGCTATGAGCCGGAAAGACAGAGAAGCCAGACGTATGAACAGGGCTATGACGAGGAATCAGGACACAGAGGAGTGCATGTCTTCGGACTTGATACATGGTGGAAGAAACTGGTGCTTCTTCTTGGAATCATTGGTGTTATCGTATTAGTTGTGGCTGTAATTGGAGGAATCATCAGTATTCTGGCACCGATATTTATTCCGCTGTTGATTCTGTGTCTGATCTTAAAGCTGGTGAAGGATTCCAGAAGGTGAGAGAGCGGAAAGACTCGTTGATTTTTTGAAAATTTGATATATGCAAAAATAAAAGACCGATGGGGGAGCCATCGGTCTTTTGAGGGGAGTATAAATAATTAATAAGGGGTTGTAGAAAGTATTCTTTCTACAACAACAGTATAATATAGTAAAATGTAAAAATCAAGAAAAATATTAAAAAATTCTTAATATATTGCCGGATGTATAATCAGTGAATGACAGGATATACTAATCTCGTAGCAAAAATGATTAGGAGGAATTCAAAATGGCTAAAAATTACAACTCATCAGAAAACTGTCATAACGCATCAGACAAGAACACATCAAACAAAAATGCATCCAGAAACACATCAAATAAGAATTCATATGGAAAAAATGCATACGATAAGAATGCATCGAACAAAAACGCATATGATAAAGATGCGAAAGACAAGAATTCTTATAATTACGGAAATGAAAACAGTCAGTATTAGGAAAAAGCTTTCCGGACAGGACGTGCAAACGCACGTCCTGTTTTGGGGTTTACATGCGATATAGCAAAACATATTGACAAAAACTATTACTTGTCAGTAAGATAAAGAAGTAGAAATTAATATTTATTATATGGAGAAATAGATGAAAAAAATGGAATTGATCGCTCCCTGTCATTTTGGATTGGAAGCAGTATTAAAAAGAGAGATACTGGATCTGGGATATGATATCTCAGAAGTAGAAGATGGAAGAGTTGGATTTTGGGGAGATGCGGAAGCAATCTGCCGTGCTAATATATTCCTGAGAACTGCAGAAAGGGTGCTCTTAAAAGTAGGAAGCTTTAAGGCTACCAGTTATGAAGAATTATTTGAGAATACAAAGGCACTCGACTGGGAAAATTATATACCGGAAAATGGAAAATTCTGGATTGCGAAAGCAGCATCCGTAAAAAGTAAATTATTCAGTCCATCGGATATCCAGTCAGTAATGAAAAAGGCAATGGTAAGAAGACTTCAACAGAAATATCATGTAGAGTGGTTTGAAGAAGACGGTGCGGCTTATCCGGTAAGAGTTTTTCTGAAAAAAGATGTGGTAACGGTCGGTATCGATACATCGGGAGTATCACTGCATAAGAGAGGGTATCGTGAAGTTGCGGGAAAAGCTCCGATCACAGAGACACTTGCAGCGGCACTGATCATGCTGACGCCATGGCACAAAGACAGGATTCTTGTAGATCCGTTTTGCGGAAGTGGAACATTTCCTATAGAAGCAGCGATGATCGCAGCAAATATCGCACCCGGAATGAACCGGTCATTTACAGCGGAAGAATGGACGAATCTGATTCCCAAGAAGCTTTGGTATGATACGGTGAATGAGGCAAATGAACTGATCGATGATGACATAGAAGTTGACATTCAAGGGTATGATGCGGATGGTTCTGTAATTAAGATTGCAAGACGCAATGCAAGAGAAGCAGGAGTAGATCATCTGATACATTTTCAGGAAAGAGATGTAAAAGATTTGAGCCACCCGAAGAAATATGGATTTATTATTACGAACCCGCCATATGGGGAGAGGCTGGAAGATAAGAAAGACCTGCCGGCATTATATAAAACATTTGGCGAGAGTTTTAAAAATCTGGATTCGTGGTCAGCATACATGATTACTTCTTATGAGGATGCAGAACGCTATTTCGGACGAAAAGCAGATCGTAACCGGAAAATTTACAATGGAATGTTGAAGACATATTTTTACCAGTTCCTGGGACCAAAACCACCTAAGGCAAAGCGTCCGGGAGAAAAACAGGAGAAAAGATAAGATGGAAAAAATTATATTTGCGACGGGAAATGAACATAAAATGATAGAGATCCGTGCAATCCTGAGTGATCTGGGAGCAGAGATCCTGTCACAGAAAGAAGCGGGGATTAAGGCTGATGTAGTAGAAGACGGGGCAACTTTTGAAGAAAATGCCATGATCAAAGCTACAGAGATTGCAAAGATTGCAAATCAGATGCCAGAATATAAGAATGCAGTGGTTCTGGCAGATGACTCCGGACTTGAAATTGATTATCTGAACAAGGAACCGGGGATTTATTCTGCACGTTATATGGGAGAAGATACTTCCTATGACATTAAGAATCAGACATTGCTGGATCGTCTTGAGGGAGTCCCTGATGAAAAACGTACGGCAAGATTCGTATGTGCGATTGCAGCGGCCATGCCGGATGGTTCCTGTGAAGTGGTAAGAGGTACTATGGAGGGAATTATTGGCCATGAGATCGCGGGAGAAAACGGATTTGGGTATGATCCGATATTCTTCCTTCCGGAGTATGGCTGTACAAGCGCAGAACTTTCACCGGAAAAGAAAAATGAACTGAGCCACAGAGGCGAGGGACTAAGAAAGATTCGTAAGATTCTGGAGCATAAATAAAAGTTAGGGTGAAGATATAGATATGAAAATATTGATCATAAGTGACACACATGGCTCTCATAAGAATTTTGACCGTGTAATAGAGAAAGAACGGCCCTTAGATATGCTGATCCATCTTGGAGATGTAGAGGGGGATGAGGATTATATTCCGGCTGTTGCAGATTGTCCGGTACATATGGTGCGTGGAAATAATGACTTTTTTTCAGATCTGCCTGGAGAAGAAGAATTCATGGTAGAGGGATATCATATATTTACAACGCACGGACACGGGTATTATGTATCTATGGGAGAAACGCGGTTGAAACAGGAGGCAAGAGGGCGAGGAGCGGATATTGTGATGTATGGCCATACGCATCGTCCGTTTTATGAAAAGGAAGAAGGGCTTATTACATTGAATCCGGGAAGCCTTTGTTATCCAAGACAGCCGGGGAGAAAGCCTAGTTATATGATCATGCAGATTGACAGTAACGGAAAACTTGAAATTACGCAGGAATATTTAAATTAGAATATAATAAAAAGTGCGGAAACCATTGATTTTTCAAGAAAATCCGCACTTTTGAAAAAAATATAAAAAAAACAAAAAAAGTTGTTGACAATTAGTATGAGGTCATATATAATATGTCTTGTGTCACGGAGCTGATACAAAATGTGACACAAAAGAAACACCATCGGGGTGTGGCTCAGCTTGGCTAGAGCGCCTGGTTTGGGACCAGGAGGTCGCAGGTTCGAATCCTGTCACCCCGACTTCATGCGGGTGTAGTTCAATGGTAGAACACCAGCCTTCCAAGCTGGATACGTGGGTTCGATTCCCATCACCCGCTCTCCTGAAACAATTGTTTCGGGTTGTGGTTAAGAGATATGAGTCTGTAGCTCAGCTGGATAGAGCAACGGCCTTCTAAGCCGTAGGTCGAGGGTTCGAATCCCCCCAGGCTCGTTTAAACCACTAAATTTAATATGGTGATACTTAGTTGGACAAAAGACAGTTCGATAAGTAATATGGTGGGTATGGTGCAGTTGGTTAGCGCGCCAGATTGTGGTTCTGGATATCATGGGTTCGAGTCCCATTACCCACCCTTTTTCTTTTTTATTGGGCTATCGCCAAGCGGTAAGGCACAGGACTTTGACTCCTGCATTCGTTGGTTCGAATCCAACTAGCCCAGCTTTTTTATTTTATATGGGCCACTAGCTCAGTCGGTAGAGCACTTGACTTTTAATCAAGTTGTCGGGGGTTCGATTCCCCCGTGGCTCACTCTTTGGCAGATGAATTCATCTGCTAATTTTTTATTCATACATATGCGGGTGTGGCGGAATTTTCGCGAAAGCTACAAGCCATGCCAGCTGGAAGTAACGAGACCGATGGGAGTTTGCTCACAGGAGGTCGCAGTTACGACAGATGATAGGGCGACAGCCCGTGACCGAAGTAAGCGCAGCTTACGGAGGGGCATGGATTCAGCTTTCGTTCTTTCATATTATAATATATTAATTTCACAATTCACATGCGGGTGTGGCGGAATTGGCAGACGCGCTAGATTTAGGTTCTAGTGGGAGTTCCCGTGGGGGTTCAAGTCCCCCCACCCGTATTCCACAAAAATAAGCAAGAGTTCATCTCTTGCTTATTTTTTATCTCTGTTATCGTGCTATAAACGTACTCGGATTATTCTGTATCATCCCACCATAATTCGATGCCGGTGCTGCTGCCCCTTTCGGCACCAGAAGGATCTGGATTCCTTCCAGCCGTTTGCTCTTGCCGAATGTACCAGAGCAATCTCCGTTCAGCTTCCAATTCTGCCATCCAAATGACTGCACATGTGTCTTGTACATGACATTCGGCTGATTGTTGTACCCCGGAATCACAATACTGTTTGACGATGTTCCATTTACATACGCTCTTGTACGATACGCAGAGCCGGATACATTCACGCCTGCATAATTCACAGATGGCGCTGCACTGCCTGCAGGCAGGACAACAATCTGGATTCCCTCGAGACGTTTTGCCAGTCCAGCTGTACCGGATGGTTCGCCGTTCTTCGCCCATCCAAGCCAGCCAAATGACTGTACATGCACCCGGTAATATACGTCGTATTTACCGGCATCAGCACCGGTAAGCTGAATCTTAATCGCCTCTAACCGTTTGCTTTCCCCGCTCGTTCCATTCGTCTCTCCATTGTAGGACCAAGGAAGCCAGCCATAGGTCTGACAGTGCGTCGTATACTGAATCCCAAGATTGGAATCGTTCTGAATATTGATCCGTATCGCCTCAAGTCGCTTCGCCATCCCCGATGTACCTGCCATCGTTCCATTATATCGCACATCCTGCCAGCCAATCGACTGCACATGCGTACTGTACGCAACCGACGCGAGCTTCGAGATTGCAGCACCTCCTTCTGTATAATCACATCTGGAACAGCCAATCACCCGTTCCCTGCCATCATTCTGATTCGTCGGTGCAACCCGCTCGGATACAACTCTGGTCATGCTATGTCCAAGTGCCGGAAGCTCCTCTGTCCTTGTCTGCTTACAGCCAGCCGCTGTACATCTATAAGTCCGAATCCCCTTCTGTGTACAAGTCGCTGCCTTCGTCACAGTTCCCGCATCCCATCTGTGCTCCATATGTTCTTCCGCATAAGAAACCTGAAATGCGAACTGTGTCGCACTTCCTGTTGCCTGCAGACTCACATCGAGATTGCCGTATGACCAATTCATCTGATTGATCGCATAGGCAGTTATACCATTCAGTATTCCGGAATAGCTTGGCGGATAACTGCTGTTATCAGCCGCAATTGTAAATGTCGTCTCCCTCGCACCAAGCTTTGCCTGTATCCGCGCCCGGTACGCTTCTGCCCACTTTGCCGCATCTCCATTTCTCACAAGATAATTATTCGCAAGGCTTGTCGAACGTGCCTGGTACCCGGATGTCGTATACAGATCTGCATGATGCGGATGGGCAATCGCCATCAGTTCATCGGTCAAGCCGAAATACATATATCTCTGGTCAAAATCATACCAATGTTCCGATGTATCATCCCACGTGCAATCGACCTGATACCACTCGCCGTCTAACTTCACGGCATTCCATGTATGATTATCTGCCCTATCTTCGATTCGTTCATTCGGAATACCCGCAGCCGTCAGAAGCTTCGCATACGCCCGCTGGTAGCCCTCGCAGGTTCCTAATCCTCTCGTCAGTGCACCTTCTGCGGAACACCACGCATGCATATTGTCGTACTCTATTTGCGCATTCAACCAGTCATGCAGCCACAATGCCCGGTCATAGTCAGAACCTGTTGTTTCCCTGTTGCACTGCGCAACTGCGGATTTCACAACGGAATCGACGCTTGGATGATCCGCGTCAGAGACGGATATCGTCACATCTATAGAAAAGTACACAACCGGCGAAGACATATTCATCACGTAAAACCGGAAATAATACGTTCCCGACGCGGTCATTTTGAACTTCAAGTCATAGGTACTGCACTCTTTTGTATAGTTTTTCCATTCACTATAGGTTGGATCCACAAGCATTTCCCGTTCTGTGCTTCCGGGATTCGAATAGTTTGGTGATGTCATAAAATACTTATTTGACGCATTTCCTCCTGTCGCCGACAAGTGAAATACCGTTTCTTCCCCTAATTTCGGTTCATCCCATTCTACCTTGAATGTTACACCTTTTTCCGTTTTGGTCTGACAGTATTGATAGCTTTTCTCTGCCGCATGTACCTGCACGATGTGTATGTTCATAACAACCATCAGCATGCACACCAATAACGAAATAACTCTGTAAAGCCTTCTCTTTGTTTTGTTCCTCATACCTCGCCTCCTCATTTGTAATATTACTGTTACCCCTTGCATTCTATCCCCGAAATACACTTCCCACCACAGCCAGATACTTTACTGTTCTTCTTTCTCTTTTGGAAGTACAATATTCAACAGGATTGCCACAATCGCAGCAGGCACGATTCCAGAGCCACCAAACACAAGCTGTACAAGCTTCGGTGCATGGACAAGGATATCCGGATTTGCTCCCATACCATAGCCAACACCGAGCGCTACAGAGACAATGGAGAGATTACGCGAATTCATCGGATTCTTCGTGATCAGCTGGATTCCACTGAATACAATCGAAGAAAACATCATAACTGCGGCACCACCGAGTACTGACTGCGGCATGATAGAAATAAGCGCCGCAAGCTTCGGACAGAGTCCACAGAGAATCAGGAACACAGCTCCCGTTGCAAGCGCAAACCGATTCACAACCTTTGTCATGGCAACAAGTCCGACATTCTGGCTGAAAGACGTATTCGGCAGGACACCAAAACAGGCAGCAAGCGAAGATCCAAGTCCATCACACATAACACCACCGGACAGCTCCTTATCGGTTGCTTCCCGTCCCAGACCGCCTTCCATAACACCGGAGATATCTCCAACTGTTTCAACCGCTGTAACAATAAACATGATCATAACCGGCAGAATTGCACGCATATCAAATACCGGCTTGACCGGCATGATCTTCGGGATAGCAAACCATGCAGCATCTGCTACCTTGTCCCAGTTCAGCACCCACGCTTTTGTATACTCGACGCCATCGGCAGTCACCCCGGTCGTAGGAAGCACAAATCCCATAACGATTGCAGCAATATATCCAGCAATAATACCCAATAAAATCGAGGAAGAACTCAAAAATCCTTTTGTGCAATGCTTGAAGATCAATATCACAATCAACACAAAAAGTGCCAGCAGCAGATTCTCCATCGAGCCAAAATCTTCCGCCTTGTTTCCACCGCCAAAAGAATTGATTCCAACAGAAATCAGGCTTAAACCGATGGACATAACAACTGTACCTGTCACAACCGATGGGAAAAACTTCCGGAGCGGTTTTAAAAAGAACCCAAGCACCGTCTCAAAAAAGCCGCCTAAAATTGATGCCCCCATGATTGCTCCATATGCAGATACACCGCCCCCCATCGTTGCTGCAACGCTGTTAAATACACCAATAAACCCGGATGATGTACCCATGATAATCGGTACACGTCCGCCGACCGGACCGATTGCAAAAAGCTGCACCAATGTCACAATTCCTGCAACAAGCATTGCATTCTGAAGCAGGGAAAGCTGCAGCCCGGCAAACTCTCCTCCTGCGATTCCACAGGCACCTGTGATGATTAAAAGCGGTGTAAGGTTTCCAACAAACATTGCCAAAACATGCTGCAATCCAAGAGGAATTGCCTGCGCAAGCGGCATCTTTCCATCCATCTGAAATGCCGCATCCGATAACTTAAAACTCTTTTTCATCTGTTTTTCTCCTTGTCTTTGGTATTTGCTTATCTAAAATCATCTTCCGGCATCGACATCAATATCTTCTCCGGTGTGATCGGAAGTTCTCTGTGCCATACACCTGTCGCCCGGTAAATTGCATGAGCAATCGCTGGTGCCGGTGTGTTGATCACGATTTCTCCGATGGATTTTGCGCCAAATGGACCTGTCGGCTCGTAGCTATTCTCAAACTCAACCTGTAGGTGTCCCATGTCCAGCCGCGTTGGGATTTTATATTGCATAAAATTGGACTCAACCGGTTTTCCGGTTTCATCATATGTGATATTCTCAAACAACGTATGACCGATCCCCTGCACGATTCCACCCTCTGCCTGGATACGTGCAAGTGCCGGGTTGATTGCGATTCCACAATCCACAACTGCCACATAATTGAGGATTTTTACCTCCCCTGTATAGCGGTCAAGCTCAATTTCCACCATACCAACCATATATGGCGGTGGAGAAACCGGTGAAGAATGCGATGCAGTCGCAACCGCTGCAATATCATTTGCCACCTGATCCTTCACACTGATCTGCGCCAGTGTAACACGCTCGTCTGTGTTAATCTTCCGCACACACCCATCTTCAAATACCGTTTCTTCCGGCTCACATCCAAGCATTCCCGCCGCAATCGCACACAGTTTTTTCTTCAGCTCCTCGCAGGCAAGCTCTACTGCTTTTCCTGTTACATAGGTAGTCGAAGATGCATAAGAACCGGAATCATACGGAGATGCGTCCGTATCTGCGCCAAATACTGCCACGTCATCCACAGAGCAGTCCATACACTCCGCCACCATCTGTGCCAGAATCGTATCACAGCCGGTTCCCATATCTGCCGCACCGATGATCAGGTTAAACGTTCCATCATCTGCCAGCTTCACAGTTGCAGAACCGACATCGACGTTGGATATACAGGAACCCTGCATCGCCATCGCAACACCGGCGGTCCGCACTTTTCCATCGCCCATCTCCCGGACCGGATATTTCTCTTCCCAGCCAAAAAGCTCACGGCATCTTGCCATACAGCGGTCAAGCGCGCAGGCATTTGCAGTCTCTCCATAATACGCCGGCATCTTCATGCCCTCCCGGAGCATATTTTTCTCCCGAATCTGCGTCGGGTCGATGCCAAGCGACTCCGCAAGCTCATTGACCGAGGACTCCAGAGCAAAGATTCCCTGGGTTGCGCCATAGCCGCGATAAGCGCCCGCCGCCATTGTATTTGTATAGACAACATCGTAACCAAACCGGAACGCCTCAAGTCCTCCTGTATAAAGCGGAATTGACTTGTGTCCGCTAAGTCCGACCGTCGTCGGTCCATGTTCCCCATATGCACCTGTATTGGAAAGTGTGTACAGATCAAGTCCGCGGATATGTCCGTCCCGGTCTGCACCCAGCCGGACAGTGACTTCCATCTCATGCCGCGGCGAACCTGCGATCTGGCTTTCGTACCTTGTGAAGATGAGTTTCGCCGGACGCCCCGTCTGCATCGTCACAAACGCCGGATACACTTCGCTGACTGCAGTCTGCTTCGCGCCAAATCCACCACCGATCCGCGGTTTTTCCACGCGGATTTTGCTTTTCGGGATTCCAAGCGCTCTCGATAAAATCCGGCGCACATGGAAAACAATCTGTGTCGAAGAAATCACATGCAGTCTTCCATACCGGTCAAGACATGTATATGTACGAAATGTTTCCATCATTGCCTGGTTGAACGCACGCATATGATAAGCATGGGAAAATGATACCTCACAGTCCGAAATCACGGCATCGACATCGCCATCTCCGCTTAATTCATGTGCGATCACATTCCGTTTTACATCACCGCCCACATCAACCGGCGGATACCAGTCATCCTCCGGATGCACAAGCACCGGATTATCCTTCGCTTTGTGGAAATCAAGCACCGGCTCTAACACATTGTATTTCACTTTCACAAGCTTCATCGCTTTGCATGCCGCTTTTTCATCCTCTGCTGCAATGATTGCGACAACATCTCCCACAAACCGCACGTGCCGGTCGATAATCAACCGGTCATACGGAGATGGCTCCGGATAAGTCTGACCTGCGATTGCAAACCTTGTTTTCGGCACATCCTCCCATGTATAGATATCCACCACGCCCGGAATTTTCTTTGCAATTTCTGTATGGATTTCTTCCACAACCGCATTGGCATGCGGACTGCGTAGAAGCTTCACGACAAGCGCAGGACCCGTGATATCATCTGTATACACCGGTTTTCCCAGCAGCAGCTGCATGGAGTCTTTCTTCCGGACTGATTTGTGAATGGCATTGTAATTCTTATGTTCCATCGCTTACTCCTTTCCCTGCTTCTTCCTATTTATATAGTCCAGGTAATTCCGGATTCCCCGGAGCTGTCCTTCGTATCCGGAACACCGGCATAAGTTTCCTGCCAGGTACGCGCATATCTCATCATCCGAAGGATCCGGATTCTCCCGGAGCAATGCAATCGTATTCATGACAAATCCCGGATTGCAAAATCCACACTGATCAGCCCCCTGGTCAGCGATAAATCCAACAAAACCGGATGCTTCCTCCTGCAGTCCTTCGAGCGTATATACTTCATGTCCATCCGCTCTTGCACAGAGCACCGAACATGACAAGACCGGGGTTCCATCTAAAAGCACGGTACAAAGCCCGCAATTTGCGGTCTCACAACCGCGCTTCACACTGTAGCAGCCATGCTTCCGCAGAAAATCAAGGAGCAGAAGATCCGGCGATACTGATTCACAAATCAGTGTTCCATTTACTTTGATTTTGATATCCATGTCTATGCCTGCTCCTCTCCGATTTTCTTTGTTAACCGATAGCAAAGCGCACCTGTAAGGCGTGTACGGTATGCTGCACTGCCCCGGTGATTGCCGGCTGTCGGGATTTTTGTCTCTACCCATTTTGCAAACTGTTTTGCACGCTCTTCTGTGATTCCGTCTGTGAGAAATCCTTCCTCATCCGTGATACAGATTGCTCTGCCCGGTCTCGCACCGACAGAAATCCGGTATGTACCGGAAACATTTGCCGCTGCACATGCAAGAACCGGGAAATCTGTCCGTTGATTACGAACCGATGCATACGCATAGACACCCGGTGTTTTCTTCACGATCAGACGCACAAGCACGTCCCGGTCCGGTTTTTTCTCGGCGAACTCCTGCAACGGAATTATACCGCCCTGAAACAGTTCCACGTATGTATCCATAGCAAGAAACATCGTCAGGACATCCGAGAAGCCAAACCGTCCCCAGATACTGCCGCCGACAGTTGCCAGGTTCCGGAACTGAACACCGACAATATCCTTTAAGGCATCTCTGACTGCGCCCTGCGTATATGCATACAGACCTTCATGCAGCTCGATTTCACGCAGAGACACCATCGCACCGATAAAAAATGCATCCGCGTTCTCATCAATCCTGTCAAGTCCCAGCTCGCACAGATCGATTGCCGTCTGGATTGTCCGATCCTGCATCTTCGTCCAAAGCATTCCACCGAGGATCATGCTTCCTTTTTTCTGGTTCAGCGTATAAGCTTCTTCCAGATTTTTTACACGAACATAATTCTGTATTGTTACCATAAAAGCTCCTTCTATTTCTCTAACCGCTTTTTTCCAATTTTATATTATAGTAAAAATACTTGCCTTTGAAAAGCGGTTTTGTTACAATACCGTTGTATTATCAAAAGTACAACGAAAGGGTTTTTATCATGAAACAAAGATTCAAAAAACATGTAGCACTTATACTCATCAGCCTGATGCTGCTCTCTCTGATCGGATGCGGCAAACCTGCATCCACAGACACAACCACAACAACGGAAGCAGCTGTCACAGAAGCACCGGCAGCCTCCATATCGGATGCTGCTACAACGGCAGACAGCACCCCCGCAGATGCCAGTGAAGAGGGCTCTGATGCGCAGACGGTCTATCCGGTCACAGTCACCGATCAGGCTGGTCGTGAAGTCACAATTGAAAAAGAACCGGAGTCGATCGTGAGCGGATACTATATCTCCACAAGTCTCCTGCTTGCACTCGGTCTGAAAGACAAGGTAACAGGCATCGAAGCAAAAGCAGATAAGCGGCCAATCTACAAACTTGCGGCGCCAGAATTCCTCGAGCTTCCAAATGTCGGCACAGCCAAGGAATTTGACTTAGAAACCTGCGCTTCCCTCTCCCCAGAGCTTGTCATCCTGCCTATGAAATTAAAGGATGCAGCGCAAAGCCTCTCTGAGCTTGACATCCCTGTCCTGCTCGTCAATCCGGAAAGCGAAGATCAGTTAGAACAGATGATTGAACTTGTCTCCACCGCAACCAATACAAAGGAAAACGCAGATGCCCTTCTTTCTTATATTGATGAGAAAAAAGAGATGCTCGAAAAAGACTTATCCGGCGGCGATGCAGAAAGCGTCTATCTCGCCGGTAACTCTTCCCTTCTTTCCACTGCCGGTCCGGCGATGTATCAGTCAGGGCTTATCGAACTGGCAGGCGGTAAAAATGCAGCATCCGAAATCACGGATACCTATTGGGCCGAGATCAGCTACGAGCAGCTTCTGGCATGGGATCCTTCTTATATTATTCTCGCTTCGGATGCAGAATACACACCCGAAGATGTATTAAACGACGAGAATCTGAAGGAGTGCACCGCAGTCAAAAACGGAAATGTCTATGCAATCCCTGGCGATATCGAAGCATTAGACAGTCCTGTACCGGGCGGAATCCTGGCATCCATCTGGCTTGCCGGAATCCTGCACCCGGATCAGGTATCTGCAGATATGTATACAGAAGAAAAGGCAGCGTTCTATGAAACTTTTTATGGAATCAAATAATAAAATTAAATTCACTCTTATCGTCGGAACCGTTATCTTAACGGTTCTGACGATTTTTTCATTTTTTGTCGGCCGCTACCCACTCACACTCTCCGGAATTATATCCGGTGATTCAAGACAGTGGCAGGTGTTTGTGACATTGCGCGCAAGCCGCGGAATCGTCGGCTGTATCGGCGGCTTCGTTCTCGGCGTAGCAGGTTTTGTCTTCCAGACTGTATTCCGGAATCCATTGGCATCACCGGATATCATCGGCGTATCTTCCGGTGCCAGCGCCGGTGCCGCGTTCGGCATCCTGTTTCTGTCCGGCTCTATGGCAGTGACTGCGTCTGCATTTGCCGGTGCTCTCGGTTCTGTTGTTCTAGCGCTTATGCTCGCATCCCTCACTGCCGGGCAGGATGGCAGAGGAATCGTGTTGGCAGGAATCGCGGTACACAGCTTAGCCCAGACCACTCTCATCTTCCTGAAGCTGCTCGCCGACCCGGAAAAACAGCTTGCATCCATCGAATACTGGATTATGGGAAGTTTAAATGGCATCAGTCTCTATACCATCAAAGGAAATGTGATTCTCTGTATCCTCTGTATCAGCGCACTTTTTTTGTTGTACCGGCAGATTATGATGCTTTCCCTGCACGATGACGAAGGGCGTATGCTCGGTGTTCACACACAACATCTCCGGCTTTTGATTCTCCTGATTGCAACGCTGGCAACATCCGGAATCATCAGCATGACCGGGCTTATCAGCTTCATCTCTCTGCTTGCACCGCACGGTGCACGTCTGATCATCAAAAACAACCGGCTATCCACGATGTTTCTAAGTGGGATCATCGGTGGCTGCCTGCTGACACTCGGAGATATTCTGGCACGAAGCGTAGCTTCCACAGAGCTGCCGGTCAGTATCTTCACCAGTCTTGTCGGAGCACCATTTTTGGTCTATCTATGCGTAAGGAGGAACCGCGAATCATGAGTCTGCTCACAGTCAGTCACCTGTCTGCCGGATATGGCAGAAAAGAAATCCTACACGATATCAGCTTTACGTCGCGTCCCGGAACAATCACCGGTATTCTCGGTGCAAATGGATGCGGCAAAACTACACTTTTAAAAGCGATTGCGAACATCCTCCCGCACAAAGGTTCCTGTCTGCTTGCAGAAAATACATTGGAATCACTTTCTGCACGGGAACTTGCAAAGCAATGTGGATATATCCCCCAAAAAAGCGGAATCACAATTGATATGACAGTTCTGGATGTTGTCCTGATGGGGTATCATCCGGACTTATCGCTGTTGCAGCCTCCCACCGCGCAGATGAAAGAACATGCCAAAGCAACTCTCACGATGGTCGGTCTTCCCGATCGTGAGCAGGCAAACTACAACCAGCTAAGTGAAGGACAAAAACAGTTATGTATCCTTGCACGGACATTCGCCGGCGCACGTAAGCTTCTGCTCCTCGATGAGCCGGAAAGCGCCTTAGATTTCCGGTTCCGGAACCAGATGATGCAGCATCTGCGGACATATGTGACTGCCCACGACGCCTGTGCGCTTGTCACACTCCATGACCCTTCTCTAGCATTAAACACCTGTGACGAGCTCCTTGTCCTGTCGAAAGGCACACATTCCGGGAAAATCTCCCCGAAATCGACTCCTGTTTCAAAGATGGAGTCGCTGCTTTCCTCGATTTATGGTACAATCAATATCGCAAAGCTCCACGACAAAAACGGGAACGAACACCTTGTTATGATACATGAGGAGTCCATATGAAAGCTGTTACAAAAATTACTTTTTACGATGAACAGGATGAAAAATTCTTTGGAGAAGGTCCCTGTCGTCTGCTGCATGCCATCGAAGCAGAAGGCTCCCTGCGAGCAGCTGCAAGCTCCATGGGACTTGCTTACTCCAAAGCGCTTCGTATGATAAAAAATGCCGAGCATGCACTCGGATTTCCACTCACAAGCAGGACTGCCGGTGGCAAATCCGGCGGTGGAAGCACTCTGACACAGGAAGGAAAGGAATGGATAGAAAAATATGAACGGTATCGAGATGCCTGCATACAGGCCAACCGCAAATTGTATCTGGAGATCTTTTCGCGCTAGCAGCAAAAAGCATCTGATTCTGACCGGAAGCCGCGGAAGCGGAAAGTCCACGCTTCTTTCTGCCCTTTTCCCACAACCAATGCCCGGGCTTACATCCTATGTAGTACCCGAAGATGGTGTCTATATGAAAGAAAACCTGTCAGGCGAGACTGTCCAGATTGGAAGATATCAGGCAGATGCACCCGGAAACACAAACAAAATGCAACCGGTTCCGGAAGCATTTCTCACAAAAGGCATCGAATTTCTGGATATGTGTATCCGTCAACCATCCGACTGGATAACCATCGACGAAACCGGTTATCTGGAACAGACAATGCCTGCGTATCAGGAAGCAATTTCCCGTCTGCTCGCAACCAAACATGTACTTTTAGTTGTCCGTAAACAAAAACTTCCTTTCCTGGACTCTCTCTGCAAGCGGGATGATTGTTTTCTCGTAGATTTAGATAAGCCTTATGGAGACGCGTTCTGTATCATCATGGCATCCGGAAAAAGCAAACGCTTCGGTGCCAATAAACTCCTCACAGATTTTTATGGAAAACCACTGATTGCATACGCGTTTGATGCGACCGAAATGCTTGGGCAAAACCGGTTGGTTGTGACGATCCACCCGGAAATTGCACATATATGTAAGAAACAGAATATCCCATTTCTTCTGCATAATCTGCCGGACCGGAACGATATGATCCGGCTTGGAACCGGTGCAATAAAAAACAAAGCAAGCCACTGCCTGTTCCTGCCTTCAGACCAGCCGCTCGTCTCACGGGAGACAATCGGTGCATTGCTTTTCTGCGCCCAAAATGCACCCGATACGATCTGGCGGACTTGCGATCAGAATACTGCCGGTTCCCCGGTTGTTTTTCCATCTGCTTACTTTGATGATCTTTCTGCACTACCTCCAAAAAATGGCGGCAATACTGTGATTCAAAACCACAGGGAACATGTAAGACTCCTACCGGTTACACAACACTATGAGCTAGCAGACATCGACACACCAGAGGATATGCAGGCAATGGAGGTTATTGCAGCGCATGCACTGGCAAAGTAAATACACCTCTCACCGCAGCCAGATACTCCTCCGGTCGATCTGCTTTCTTTACCTTCTTCAGCTCCCGCTCTGCTTCTGGAAACATCTTACCCAGATAAAACCACACTTCCTTCATCTTAAAGAGCGCATCCCGCTCACAGTCCATCTCTTCCCGGTACCCAGCATACAACCGGTCATGGTACTCCTTTAGCTCTGCCGTTGTTACCGACTGCCCTGTCCGGATCTCCCGTACCAGTCCCGGATTCGCAATTACACCTCTTCCAAGCATAATGCGGTCTACCTGTGGAAACTTCTCCCGGAACACATGATAATCTTCCACCGTAAAAATATCTCCGTTATAACAGACTGGGTGCACACATTCCTTCAGTGCTTCCGCAAATACATCGAGATTCGGTTGATTGTTGTAGAAATCCTTCTGCAGACGTGGATGAATGATCACTTCGGAGATAGGATACCGGTTATAGATCTGCAGGATATCCGCAAACTCTTCGGGAAACTCCATTCCGATCCGCGTCTTCACAGAGATCTTGCAGCTTCGCTCCTCCGGCAGTCTGGATATCCCCTCAAATACCGCATCAAAGAACCGGTCTAATCGTTCAGGGTCCTCTAAGAATCCACTTCCTTTCTTCTTCGATACGACCGTTGCCATCGGACAGCCCAGATTCAGATTCACTTCCTGATAGCCAAGCTCCGCCAGCATATTGCACGTCGTAAGGAACTGTTCCGCATCGTTCGTCAGGATCTGTGGAACAACATACATTCCCTGATTGTGCTCCGGTGCCACGTCCTTTCGCTCCCGCGTCTTCAATAATTTCTTCTTTGACGGTGCGATAAACGGCGTCACGTACTTATCCATATCGCCAAACATCGCATGATATGCATTCCGGTACACGTATCCTGTCACGGATTCCATCGGTGCCAGATAAAATTGTATTTTCTCGGATTCTGTAATACTCACCGTAGCTCTCCTCTATCATCAGCATTTTCTTCCACATGTTTCGGGCGGAATATATACAGCAAAATTGCTTTACATATATTGTCTGCGATCATGCAAAGCCAGACTGCCTTTAAACCCAGTCCAAACACATTCACGCATAAGAACGTACCAAATATCCGGATGCCCCACATGCTGACCGCCTCACACGCGAACACATGCTTCGTCCGACCCATACCATAGGAAATACCCTCTAAGACAATCATCAGTCCAAAAAACGGCTCTGAAAACGAAACCAGACGCAACATCTCACTTCCGATCCGCGCCGCATTGACTGAGTTCGTAAACAGACGCATAAATGGATATGCGAATAGGTAGAGTCCGATACCATTTACTACCATAATCAATAATGTGATCAGGATCGATACCCGCTCCGTTGCTTTTAATTTCCGGATATCCTTCTCTCCGAGTGCATTTCCGACCAATGTACTGGTCGCCACACGCAGTCCGTATCCTGGAATATAGACAATCTGCTCCGCTGTAATGGCGATCGAATGCGCCGCAAATATCGTCGTTCCCATACCAGATACCATCCGCGCAAACGCAATGTATCCAAAGCAGCTTACGAAAGTCGTGCCAAGCGCTGGAAGTCCAATCGTAAATGTCTCTGACAGAATCTCCCGGTCGAGTCTCCTGTCCTCTCGCGTTGGTCGAAGCTTCGTCTTGCTGAGCATCAGCAGAAACATCGCAATACCGCCGATTCCAAAACTGATGCAGGATGCGATTGCCGCACCTGCCACGCCGAGATTCAGACCATATATAAATACCGTATTCAATAGGATATTTAACACATTTTCACCCACGCTGATAAACATCGGCGATTTCGTATCCTTAATGGATCGAATCATCGCGGAAAAGACGCGGGAAGACGCCCGGAACACAAGTGAAATGCTTGTAATTGTGAAATACACACTTGCCGGTTTTACAATATCCGGTTCAACGCCCATCCACACCGGAATATACGGGGACAGCACAAGCGCGATCACTTCCAATAACGTTCCGATAGTAAATGCATATAGTATCGATTGTCCAGCCAGTTTCTTCAGTTTGGCTTCGTCCCCGGCTCCATTTGCCTTCGATGCAATCGCCAGCACAGCGACCGCAATCGCACTTGGAATTGAGTGGATCAGCCAGCCGATGGTTGTTGTCGTGCTGACTGCTGCCGTTGCTTTCTCACCCAGATGTCCCACCATCGCCGTATCAACATATTGAAGCAGCGTCGACAGCACCTCTTCTAATACCGTCGGGATGGATAAGGTGATCAGCGATCGAAACGCTTCCTTATAGTATGTATGTTTCATTTATTTTCAAATCCTTCTGTTTACTTAAAAGAAGGGCTTATAGAAAGCCCTTCTTCGTAAAACTTATTTACCTATCGCTTCGTTTCTTTTTGGAAACACCAAGTATGATTATTCCAACAGCCGCAACTATCATTATAATGGTGATTGGCGCAATCGGCGCTGCATCGCCTGTTTTCTTCACTGTATTGGAAGATGTCGTAGTAGTTGTCGTCGTGGTTGTCGTACTCGTAGTACTTGTCTCCGTCGTCGTAATCTCTGTGGTTGTATCTGTTGTTTCTGTGGTTTCCGTTGTTTCAGTCGTTTCCGTTGTTTCGGTCGTCTCAGTTGTTTCTGTTGTCTCAGTCGTTATCTTGTCATACGTATTTATATATGCAACATTTGCTGTCGCATGATCTCCGATTACAACCGAAGCGGTTTTGCCCTCCACTGCAGTCTGCGCGTCTACAACATATGTGATCTTGCTCAACGTATATCCATCTACATCTGAAGCAATCTCATTGACTGTATAGCTGCCTGCATTGCAACTGATTTCCTTCGTCCACGTCTTACTAGCAGTATCATAAGAAAAATCTGCAAGACTATAGGTTGTCTTTGTACCGGTTGCATCCTCAACAACCTCAAAGCGAATTGTCTGCTCCGCATCTGTTTTGGATACACCACCCGCTACGGTCTTTGTCAACACAAGCTTCGCCGGAGCATATGTATTTGTTACAACAATCGTATCTCCAATACTTCCACTTGCCGGTGCATAAGAAGCTACATAATTTGCAACCTCTGTCTCTCTCACACTATACGATATCTCAACGCCATTCTCGTATTTGTCGAGATCTGTAAATGTACCCTTCCAGTTATTTGTCTTATCCAGTTTCAAAGTCTTTGCTGTTGCAACACCATTCTTATAAAGCGTGACTGTGATTGCACTATGATCATCTGCTGCCAGGTTGTCGCCAACCCACTTCTTTTCAACCTCGATATCACCCTTTTGTGTTGTATATGAATTTCGAACCTCAAATACACCGTTTTCACCAGCATCTTCTGCTGTCACAGTTGTACCAGAAGCATTCTTCTTCACATAACTTACAATATATCCGGCTGGTACATCGACTTCTTTGACTGTATATACATATTCTGTATTTGCTGCTACATCACTGTACTTCGGAAGCTCTGTCCATGTATAAGTCCAATGATTTGTTTCACTCAAAGTTACCGTGTCATATACATTTCCATCATACATTAACTGTACCTGTATGCTGGTTGGTCGTTTCCGATCATTATTATTCTGATCATCCCATACCTTTGTCACAGTTCTTGTTGTAGATGGATAAGAGTTTGTAACCGTAATAGAACCATTTCCTGTTGTCGTATCAACTGTCATCGGACTATAAGATACGCCATAGCCCTGTGGTACAGCTACCTCTTTGACTGTATACACAATCTCCTGTCCAGCCTCATTATATGGAAGGTCATTCCATGTATAAGCCCAGTGATTTGCATCTTCCAGTGTTACAGCGGCTCCAACCGCGGAACCATTTGCATATAATTGAACATCTACACTCGTTGGACGGGATGTAGAATTATTATCCGCCCATACTTTATCGACTGTAATGTCTCTTGTACGAACTGTATGTGTATTCGTAATCGTTGTGGCTGATCCTGCTGATACAGTAGCTTTTGTATAGCCTGTGACTGTACCAACTTCTTCGACCGTATACACGATATTGTTTCCTCTTGCATCCTGCTTATTCAGATCATTCCATGTGTATGTCCAATGGTTTGTCTCATTCAATTCCTGCGTTGCATCCGGATCTGTTACAGCCACGCCATCTGCCATAAGCTGTACCGTAATTGGTGTCCGCAAACCATCGCGGTTGTTGTCATCTTCCCATACTTTTGTCACTGTATGACTGACTTTATCCATCGAATACTGGTTTGTGATAACCGCCAGATACGTTCCATCGCTCTGCTTCTGGATTACAGAAGACTTCTGTGAATATGAAGCAGGCATGCTTGCAGTATCCTCAACAACCGAATACTGAATCTCTACACCATTCTTATAAACCGGCAGATTGCCCCAGCTTGCCGTCCAGTTATTCGCTGCCGTCAATGTAATATCCTTCGACAGGGAAACTCCATTTTCCATTAAGGAAACCTTAAGATTCTGTGGTCTGTTCCCATCTGCGTCATTATTATCATCCCAATCCTTCCGGATTGACACCTTCGTTGTCTGTAAGGTATTCGTGATATCATAGCCATTCGCTGCATATGTCGTCGTATACCCAGAAACCGGTGTCTCTTCTACCTTATACTGGATTTCCACATTTGTACCTGCATAGTATTTATCCAAATTATCAAAGGTAAAGTTCTTCGTCGTTTCTGTTGTACTCAGACTCTGTGTTTTTACCAACTTCCAATCGGCTGTCGTACCCTTCTTCAATCGATACAGTTTCAACTCAATGCTGGATGGACGATACGCTTCATATCCCGTATCTACCCATGTCTTGGTGCCCGATACAGATGTTTTTTCCGTTTTATTCTCGAAGATGACTGCTCCTAAGCTTGTGCCTGCACTGCCGCTCGCAGCTCCATTCACATATTTCTGTACGGAAGTAACTGCGACATCCAATTTGTTGCTTGCAGTATTCTTAGTCACATTTACCTTGACTACATAATATGTATCATCTTTTGTAACACCTGCATAACCAGATTCTTTTTCATAAATCTTGTAAATGTGCTCTCCGACATTTCCTGTCACTGCAGAATCATATGTTAGTGGTGTGAATGTTACGGTTCCATTTGTACTTCCATTTGTTGTTCCTGTAGCAGCCCCTGCCGTCTTTATTGACAGATCTGCATTCAGCTCATCCACTGCAAATCCCGCAAATGTATAGTTAGCTGAATAGTTCGTTGCATTATCCAGCTTCTTTAATGCAGTAAATGTAATGCTGCCAGATGTCTGAATCATTGTATTCACGATATCATAAGTACCTGCAGGGTAACTTGTCGTATATCCAGCGACCGCTGTCTCTACTACCTTATATGGAATCTCAGTAGCCATTCCCGGATAATACTTTGGCAATGTTCCAAATGAATACTTCCATGCACTTGCTGCATCTACAGTCCTGACTGCTCCGACCTGCTCCCAATCGGCATCGTCATTCTCGTTTCCACCCTGTTTCAACTTATATAACTTTACCTGAATGCTAGCCGGACGATCTGCTGTGGTATCACCAACCCATGATTTTGTACCCTGAATCGTCGTAGTCACGGTCGTATTATTAAATACAACCTCTGAAGCCGTGGTACCGGTTCCTGCACTGTTATACTTCGTAATCTTACTGCATGTTGCAACCAGCTTTGTCGGATTTGTAGCATTATCCAATGCAACATCTACCGTCAGAATATAATAGTTCGTATCCGTTGTTACATCTGTGTACCCAGAGCTTTTCTCATAAACCTTGTAGTAATGTTTTCCTACATCTCCTGCTGTTGCAGAACTATAACTTACCTTATCTGCAAATGTAATCGCTCCTGTTGTATTTCCAGCAGTTGTTCCGGTTGTAATATCCTTTACCTTGGTAGCGTTTGCAGCGTCTGCTGATACCTCTTCCACTGCAAAATTCTTAAAGGTATAGGTGTTGCCACTTGCATAAGCGGTTGTGCCATCCAACTGCTTTGTAGCTGAGAAGTCGTAGGAACCTGTATAGTATGTAGACTTTTCATTCTCATATGGAAGATTATATCCCGTATCATTTGTAAACGTCTTTCCCTCGTAACTGTTTGGAATCGTTATGTTCGACGACTTTTTAAGTACAAAGTAAAACGAATCTGCCCGAACATCAAACCCTTCTGCAGCAGATACTTCGACCAACTCATAAATCTGATCATAATTCAATCGATCAATTGTCAACTTACCAGCAACCTCATCGGTTACTTTCAGCACATCCGTATCCCGTACCAAGTTACCTCGCGTCATGGTTCCCGTCGCAGAATCATAGGTTGCTTCATACAAACGGAATGTAGAATCTTTCAGTGCATGTGTCGTTCCAGCCGCATCTGTCCAGTATTTGTATAACTCAACCGAGCCATAATTGGATTCTGCCTCATGCTGTCCTTTTGTGAACACCTGTCCCTGGAATGTTTTCGATCCACCCTGATCCGCCTGATATCCGTTCAACGTAAATGTATTAGAGGATTGTTCATCCGTCAAAGTAATCGAACTATTGCCTTGTGTAAACTTCAGATTACACCTCGTTGTATAAGTTATCTTCAAATACTTGCTATCCGGTAATTCAAACCTAAGTGAATTCGAAGATCCATCATAGCTGACTGTATAATCGGTTCCACTTGTCAATGGTGTTTCTGTACCGCCATTTACTTCGTATACCTTGATACTCTGCATATTATAAGAGAATGCAGTACCAAGTTTATCCACAGCCGTTAATTTTCCATCTCCCGGTACCAGATCATAAGCACCCTTGTTGACTTCGATCGTATACTCCGCTGTATTATATTTACTGTTATCTGCACCTGTCGTGTTATCATAGGTACCGTAAAATACTCCGTCCTTCGATACCAATGCAGGTGCTTTCAACGTCGTTGTCGTTGATACTGGTGTTCCAACATTCGTACTTCCTATCTTTAGCTGAGCAGAATTCGTAAAGGTTTCCGATCCCTTCTTTGCAAAATCCTCCAAACTTGTTACTTCTGTCGTATACTCAATCCGGATATGTGTCTCTGTTCCCGCTGAATAGTTGTCAATGGCATTCATCAAAGCAATATAATCCGCAGTAACCGGAATCGTAAAACTTGCAATTCCATTCGTTTCACTTGTCTGAAGACCAATGTTCGGTATCGTTGCTCCACCTGCATAATACGACATATCCGATAACTTACCCGCTGTATTATGCGCTACATCCCTGACATAGAAGTATGCAGTTATCATGCTGGAAGATAATTTCATATCCGTTGGTAATGTATCCGCAATCGTAACAGATTCTCCACCTGAAAGCGCCATGGAATTCAATGACACATCTAACATGTAGCTGATTTTACCTGTTTCGTCTACCTTCGCTGTAACCGTCTTATTCAAAGGCGGCAATGGATTTTTATATATATCCTCACCAGACTTTGACTCTTCCTTACCATTTGCTGAATAATAAATAGTCGCCACATTTTTAAAATTCCTCTGCACCTGGTTCAGGTCCGTATCCAAAACCTTAGTTTTATATTCTAACGTTATTTCCTTTACCGGACTGCTTCCTGTAAATAGACTGTCTTTAAATTCAAATTTATAATCATATCCTCCGTTATTACCTGCAGTATCCGGTGTATATATCACATATTCATTCTCAATATTGGCATCATTGGAATCTGTCGCATCTACAGCAAACGTCGAATTGTCTTTTCTTGTAAATGTAATCTTTGTGTTATATATACCTGACATGCTTCCCGGATTATTCCAATATTTTTGCATATTATCCTTGATATATACATTTGTCAGGTCTTCCGGAATGTCCTTCACAGAAACCGTCCAGTAAATATATCCATCCTGCATTTTCACCGCATGCTTTTCGATAGTCCAATCTTTTCCTGGTGTCTGCACAGTTCCGGTTCCCATATATTTATAGCCCTTATCTGTTGTAAGAGTTACATCATTTTTCACATCCAGTTTGGTCGCAGAATCCATATAATTATCTGTTACCTTTGTATAAACAGTCGCCGTATATACACCATTGTTTTCCTTAAAGGCAGAAGCAGGCAGCGTCTGGCTTGTACCTCCCTGCAGATTGCCATCCTTATCACATAATGCTGATCCAATCTCCGGCATATCTACGATAGTTCCAGAGCCAAGAAGTGCATCCAAAGAAGTATACTCTCCTGCATAATCCTTCAGATCAATCGTAATCGTCCATGTCACAACCTTAGAAGTTTTATCCAGTGCCCCTGTTTTCTTTACTTCCGGTCTTGTCACATCGTAAGTTGCCGATGTAGTTCCCGTTTTTGTCTCTTTTTTATTATTCTTATATGTATAATCTACTGTATTCGTATAAGAAGTACTATTCGCATTATCCGGATCAAAAATACCTTCATCTGTCTCTACATCATAAGTAACTTCCACGGTCGTAGTACTGCCATCCGATGAACCAAGTTTGTTCAAAGCATTTGCCAGAGCACCAAAGCTTCCATATATGGTATTCGCAGTGACATTTGAATCATTGCTGCTTGCAATCTTGATATTGGAGATATTCTTTAAGTTTGCACCTAAACTATCTGTCAAAGATACCCCGGACACAGAGCCAGTCGTTTTTAATGTCAACTTATATGACTGCTTCCACGTATTTGTACTCTTGTCATAGGTTGCTTTTCCATCGGTTGCTTTCTGTACTGTCAATGTACTTGTTGCGGTTCCATCATCGTAAATCACATCTGAAACTTTTTTCTTTGCAGTTCCAATCGTTATTTTATCTCCGGATCCCTTATCGGTTTCCGTCAGCTTTACATTTCCATATATTGTTCCATCTCCCTTTCTTGTGTTTTCCGTCAAGAAAGTCTGATTATCAAGGCATATATATGCATAACCATTACTAATATAAATATAACCTACTTTTTTTCCTTCAAGCATAATATCCTGTTTTCCGGATATCAATTCAAGGTTATTCAAATCATTAAAATTTACTTTGATATAAATAGGATTTCCATCTCTTGGAATGGCACTGTTATCTAACTCCCATTTATATTTTAAGTTAAACTCATCACCTTCGAATACTTTTGTTACCTGATCCAAATCCGTCTCCTGCCCATTATGTTTAACACTGGCAGTGAAATTCATCGTTATTCCATTTGACGTATCTGTATATGCATTGTTCCAAAGTGAAAGATCTACGGAATCATCTGCCACATTTTGTGAGGTTTCATTCAGATTCTCTTCTTCTAAAGGAACACCATTTTGATTTTCTTGTGTTCCTATACTTTGCTGCCCTGTTGCGAAATTTGCATCGCTCTCCGATGCGACACTCTCTGTCTCCCCGCCTTCCGCAATCGGTGTATAGCTGATGTTCTGGAATAATGAAATTAACATCAACATAGAAAGCAGAAATGCAATCACTTTTTTCTTGTTTTTTTGTTTGTTCATAAACTCCATCCTCCATTTTCTTTTTTCCTAATGCATCCTCGCATTTATGCATTGGAACCATTTATGATAAACTCTGACATCCCTCTGTGCAGAGTAAAATTAAGTTATGAATTATTACTGTTCAATTTTTATATCGACAGTAATCCACTATCGCATAATATTTTACATGAAAGTGCTTGTGTTTTCAACATATTGCGTCTATAAATTTGTGCTTTTTTTGACTATTAAAACACAAAAAACCTGCCACACCTATTCTGGTGCGACAGGTTTTTGTAACCATCTTCCGAAGTATGTTTTATTCTTCGTCCTTCTTCTCCTCTGTGGATGCCTCTGCATCGTCATCATCAAAGAAGCTATCATCAAAGTCATCATCGTAATCATCGAAATCATCTAAGTAATCTGGTGTCAGGTACTTGTAAACTGCTACGCAGATACCTACGATGATTGTCAGAATACCAACGATCAATGCAACAGAGAGAAACGCGTTCTTTGCTTCTGTTACGCATTCGTCTTCTTTTACAACTTTTACTTCGTCACAACACTTTCTCATAGTTTTCTACCTTCCTTTCATCGCTACTGATAAACTAATTTTACCACAGCTTATCCGATATTTCTACCGTGATTTACAACTTTTTCATTTTTACAAGCGATGCAAATAAATGTTTTTCACCAACACGGTCGAAATTCACGACGATTTCCTGATCGCCGCCCGATGGAATCACATCAATCACCTCGCCATTTCCAAATTTAATATGGCGTACTTTATCTCCTACTTCATAGCTTGCCGGTGCAGAAGCTGCATTTCCCATCGGAAATGCCTTTCCAAATCCCGGATTGGCACTCGGGTTCGCATTTGACGTGGCAGAGCGCGTATACGGATTGTTCTTGCCATATGCCTTTAGCTGAATCACCTGCTCTGCCGGTTTCTTTGATGGAATCCGATCCATATTCGCAGGTGCATAGCCAAAAGCCTTCTCTTCATACTCGAGATAATGCTTCGGAATCTCCTTGACGAACCGCGATACTTCCTCGAAATTCGTCGAACCATGCACCATCCGTTGTCCGGCAGCCGTCATATACAGTTTCTCCATCGCACGTGTAATTCCGACATAGCAAAGTCTCCGCTCCTCTTCAAGTGCATCCGGATCATCGGAATCAAGTGCCATTCCACTTGGGAATAACCGTTCTTCCATACCTGTCATAAATACATACGGAAACTCCAGACCTTTCGCGCTATGTAATGTCATCAGCGTCACCTTCGCGGTTGGCACACCATCTTCGTCTTCCTCCTCAGTGTCTGCCACGAGTGCAATATCTTCAAGAAGTCCGGTCAGCGTTGGCACCTCTGCACTCTCTTCATAGGTAACGATCTTATTCTTTAATTCCTCTAAGTTATCCAACCTGGTACGCGCCTCATCCGTAGCCTCTGCGGTAAGCGCTTCACGATATCCACTTTCATCCATGATTGCATCGAACACTTCACTGATGAATTCGCCATGTACCAGACGCGCTTTAAAGCCTTCCATCATATCTGTAAACTTGCGAATCTTCTCCACGTTACGTGTCATGCCTGGTACTTCTTCGATATCTAACAATGCATCATACAGATTATACTCATTTGACTGTGCATACATATCAAGCTTATCCACGGTCGTCGCACCGATTCCACGCTTCGGCACATTGATAATACGTTTGATTGCCTGATCGTCAATCGGATTTGCAAGCACCTTCAGATAGCTTACGAGATCCATGATTTCTTTTCTTCCATAGAAATTCTGTCCACCATAGATCTTATATGGCAGATTCTCATACAGAAGTTTTTCCTCAAGCACACGGGACTGCGCATTGGTACGATACAAGATTGCGATATCATCGAGTGATACCCCCTGATTCTTCAAGGTCTTGATCCGAGATGCAACGCCGTTCGCCTCCTCGTACTCCGTGCCGTACCGGGTAAATGTTACCTTCTCACCATCCTCCTGCTCTGTCCAAAGACGTTTATCCTTTCTTCCCTCGTTATTCGCGATCACCGCATTTGCAGAATTTAAGATATTCGCCTTGGAACGGTAGTTCTGCTCCAGTTTTACTACCTTGGCATCCGGATATTCTTCCTCAAAATTCAGGATATTATAGATGTTCGCGCCACGGAACTTATAGATACTCTGGTCGTCATCACCCACGACGCACAAATTCCGGTATTTTGCAGCCAGCATCTTCACCAATATAAACTGTGTATGGTTCGTATCCTGATACTCGTCCACCATAATGTACTTAAACCGTGTCTGGTACTCGGCAAGCACATCTGGATTCGTCTCAAAAAGAAAGATCGTCTTGAAAATCAAATCATCAAAATCAAGCGCATTGTTGCTCTGGAGACGTTTCTGATACTCCCGGTAAACCTCCGCAATCTTCTGATCCCGGAAGCTTGCCGCATGTGCTTTCTCATAATCGTCCGGTGTCATGTACCCTTCCTTTGCCTTCGATATCGCCGAAAGCATCGCCCGCTCCGGATAGAGCTTCGGGTCTAATTGCAGATATTTCAGCACTTCTTTTACAACTGTCTTCTGTTCACTTGCATCATAGATTGTGAAACTGCTTGTTCCACCAATCTTGTCAATATGTTTACGCAGAATCCGCACACACATGGAATGGAAGGTTGATACCCACACACTCTCAGCACCAAATCTTACCAGATTATCTACTCGTTCCCGCATCTCTGCCGCAGCCTTGTTCGTAAATGTGATTGCCAGTATATTGTATGGATTGACTGACATCTCATCGATCAGATATGCGATCCGGTGCGTGATCACTCTGGTCTTTCCAGAGCCAGCACCAGCTAAAATAAGTAAAGGCCCGTCGGTTGTACAACAGGCCTCTAACTGTTTGTCATTTAATCCCGGCATCGGTTTACTGTAAACCTAACTTTGCCTTCATCGCTGCCAGCTCATCCTGTACAGCTGCATTTGGAGCTGCATCATACTTGGCTGCTAAACTGTCGATGCCACTCTCCTGTGTTGTCTGATTTAATTCGGTCATGGCATTTGCCTGATCAAGCATTGCGTTCGCCTTTGCTTCCATACGATCAAAGGCAGCCATGCTGCTTGCTGAATCTGACAGATTGTTCGTCATCTTGTTCAGACGATCCTGAGTCTTAGCAACCTTCATCTTCGCCTTGATTGCATCACGGCGGGAGTCAAGCTGGTTGATATCTGTCACAAGCTTGTCATGCATCTGACGCATCTTCATGGCATTTGCAGCTGCAACATCATAGGTCTGCTGCAAGCTTGCCTGCTTCGCTGTGAGCTGGTTCTTCTGCTCTAAGAACTTCATGGCATCTGCTTCGTTTCCGGCAAGAAGTGCCTTCTCTGCGTATGCCTGCATCTTCGTAATCTCAGAATTCACTTCATCAAGCTCACGCTTGCATCTCTGCTCGTCTGCCATAACGGCAGCTGTTTCCTTCTTCACTTCTGCCAGGTCCTTCGTCAGGTTACGGAGTGTCTGATCAATCATCTTCTCCGGATCTTCTGCCTTATCGAGAAGTGCATTGATATTTGAAGCCATAATGTCTTTAAATCTCTGTAAAATTCCCATTGTAATAAAACCCTCCTATAATTCTCATCTTCATACCGTGAAATCCACGTTGCTTTTATTATACTTGATAAAGATAGTAAAGTAAAATGGAATTTTGTTAAAAATTGGTGTTGTTATTGCAACTTGTCTTAATTGTATTTTGCAATCACTTCTTCGTTTGCCTTCATGGCACTTTCTTCCATCTGCTTTCTCTCTGCGAGCAGCTTCTCCTGCACTTCCTTATGCTGTACACCGATGATCTGCAATGCGAGATATGCGGCATTCTTTGCACCATTGATTGCTACGGTTGCAACCGGAATTCCGGATGGCATCTGCACGATAGAGTAAAGTGCGTCCTGTCCATCGAGTACGGAACCGGAGATTGGAACACCGATAACCGGAAGTACGGTCTGGCTTGCAACAACGCCCGGAAGTGCGGCTGCCATACCTGCGGCTGTAATAAACACTTCTGTGCCGTTTCCGTTTGCTTCCTCAATAAATGCGGAAAGTCCTGCATGTGCACGGTGTGCTGACAGGCACCGCACATCAACCTGTACGCCATAATCCTTCAGAATCTTGATTGCCGGTTCTACTTTCGGAAGATCACTTGTGGATCCCATAATCACTGCTACTCTCATTTGTTCTGCCTCCTTGATGTTAAATATATTGTATTGTATCACTATCTCCTGATAAAGGAAACAGTATTTGTTGCTGTTATGTTATCGTACGTTCTTCCGGGTTCCGGAGATCCCTTTGGAACCAATATGATTTGTATCCCTTCCAGTCTTTTTGCCAGTCCGGCAGTTCCGGATGCTTCTCCGTTTTTTGCCCACGACAGCCAGCCAAACGACTGTGCATGTACGCGGTAATAAATATCATAGTGTTCTGCCATCTCTCCATAGAGTAAAATCCGGATTGCTTCTAATCGTTTTGCCTGTCCGCTTGTACCGGACATTTCTCCATCTTTTTTCCATGTATTCGGATCATTTTCATTTCCCTGCCATCCATAAGATTGTACATGGGTTGTGTACCTTACGCCACCTGAATATGGTGCGTTCGACAACTTGATATTGATTCCTTCCAACCGCTTTGCCTTGCCACTGGTTCCGGACATCTGTCCGTTGGTTTTCCATGTCTGCCAGCCAAAGGATTGTACATGGGTCTTATACATTATATTGGCGTTATACGCATCCCCCGGAATCTGAATCGAACCATTCTGCAAAGCAACATAAGCACGGGTATTCACAGATGACGGATTCACATTCGCATACGATTGTCCTGGCGCCGGTTCTCCTTTCTTCACTACGACAATCTGAATTCCTTCCAACCGCTTTCCATACCCTGCTGTTCCTGATGGTTCCCCATTTTTTGCCCATGCAAGCCAGCCGAATGACTGTGCATGTACACGGTAATAAATATCATAGTTATCTTTATCTGCTCCGGTCAGACGGATTTTGATCGCTTCTAAACGTTTTGCCTCACCGCTCGTTCCGTTTTTCTCGCCATTTGCAGACCACGGCAGCCAGCCATACGTCTGGCAATGTGTAGTGTACTGTACACCAAGATTTGCATTTCCGGATACACGTACCCAGATATTTTCCAATCGTTTTGCTTCACCACTTGTACCTGCCATCCAGCCATTTGACATTGCCGGTTGGGAATCACCATATGTCTGGATATGCGTCTTGTAGCTGACATCTACTTGTGGAATTACCGTTGGTCTTGGTACCGTAGTTCCATATGTAAATGTACTGCTTCCACTTACCGCGCCACACTGTGAACAGCTATAATAGTACACAGCTGGCGAATCATAGGTTGCATCCGACTTTTTCGTTGTATTGCTTACTATCTTCGCCGTAAATTGATGCGGCAATTTATCACCATACGTAAACACATCTGTACCTGTTTTTCCGCACCGACTGCACTCGTAATAATATGTTGCCGGTGACGTACATGTTGCTGCACTTGCCATGTAAGCATCAGATATATGCTTTACAGAATACGCATGCCCCAATGCTTTTCCATACGAATATTGCACATCTCCCTTCTTATTACATCCACTGCATGCATAGTAATATCTGGCTGATGATGAACAATTCGCTGCACTTGCAAGATATGTATCGGATATTATCTTTTTAGTATAAGAATGATCCCCTGCCGTACCATATGTATACGTTTTTGCATTTGCAGACTTATCTACTGCTCCGCATCTCGCACAACTATAATAATAAATTGCCGGCGATACGCAATTTGCCGGTTCCTTTAACGCAGCTTCCGTCTGAACTTTCTGTGTATACTGATGGTTCAGTTTGTCTCCGCTATAAAATGTTGTCGTTCCCTTCTGTCCACATCCCGCACAGCTATAATAATACGCTGCCGGCTTTTCACAGGTTGCTGCACTCGCGAAATGCGCTGTATCTACATGCTGTACCGTATAAGAATGTGCTGCCAGACTGCCAGATTCAAAAGTCTCTGTACTTAGCTTTTTACAGTTGGAACAGCTCTTGTAATATGTTGCTTTCTTCGTACACGTTGCATTGCTTTTTAATGCTCCTGTTACTGTCGGATCATTCACATATGTATGTGTAATGGTGTATGTTTTCTCAACTGATTTTGAAAAGATGCCTTTACCCGTAATCTTGCATGTACCTGTTGTTCCACTCGTCGAATGACTCACGGTATAATCTGTTCCGCTTGTCAGCTTAATGCCATTATAAGTTACTGTTGGAGCAACCGCAGATGTACTTGTTCCACATGATATAGACGTCTTCGCCAGTGTCACTACCGCATTACTGATATCTACCGATCCAGTTGCTCCTACTCGAATTGTGTAGGATCTTTTTATAGAAGGGTTGTATTTTGGGTATACAGAAATCGTAACAATTCCTGCTTTTTTCACTTTCAAAACAGCATCGTTCGGTTGTACAATACTCTTTTTGGGAGCCTCTACAATACTGTCATCTGAGCTTTCAAACATAACATCTCGATAACCGCTATCTCCATTCACATCTTTTACATAACACAAAATATTTGAACCTACTGAATTTTCAGTTGGTACACTTAGATGATAATAACTATCCGACGATTCACTATTTCTCCAACATAACAACATTGATGTCGGAGGAACAATCGTAATCGTTGCGTTACAGAAAGAGCAGACACCGGTTGCCTTGCCTGTACTGTCAGCCGTACCATAGACGTAGGAATGTGGTGCTTTTTCTATTGTTTCTTTTATGGTCATCCCGCATTTTGAACACTTGTATATGTTCTCTCCGGTTGTCTGACACGTTGGTTGAACTGTTGACTGCAATACTTTATTATGATTACAGCTCACAGTAAGACTAAATGTACAAAGTACGGTACTTCCTTTTTTGCAAGTAATCGTTGTAGTTCCGGCTTTCTTTGCAGTAACTACTCCATCCGCTGTCACGCTTGCTACTGTTGTATCAGAGGATGTGTATGTAACAGTATCAATCACCCAGAGATCAAGAGTCTCTGATCCATTTACCAGATGAACCATCGGTGTGAGTTTCTGCGTTTCTCCTAAATACTGTGTTGCTTCCCCCTTAAGATAATACTTGTTGATATATGCGTCTTTTACTTCGACTTTCTGCATAATATCTGTATGTCCTGATAAGGCAGACTGGCTTAAGCTCTGGGAAGTGCTGTTAAACTCACCCGCTAACGTATTCGGATAACCAGAGGCAGTTGTATAAAAATCCCCCAGTCCAACATAGGTATTCCTTGGATCAATCATGCTTGTATAGTGACCGGTTACGGCATCTGATGTCTGCTTTACCCAGTCAGATTTCTCGTCATACCACTGGTTAATCCCCGATACCAGATTTCCCTTATTCCAATTATACGCTAACACTTCGGCATATGTTGATACACCATTGTATTTTACAGTACTCAAGCCTTTCCCATTCAGACGGTTATGTCCACTTCCCACAAATCCGAAACACAATCCACCTTCCACCGCACGGATTCTCGCAATCCGCTCCAGATCGGTCGACCATTTGATTGGTACATAATCGGATGCCGTAAGCATCCGGTTTGAATTTCTCGGATCTGGTACATTTCCTGCCTCGCATGCTTCTTTTCTTATTTCATTAATCCGGTTCAATGCATTTTGTGCATCTACATAATACGTTCCATACACCCCGAACATCGTACATCCTGTCGATGGCGCACTTACATCCGTCTCCAGTATTGTGTACTGTGCTGCCTCTGCGATTGGCGACAGTTCCGTCATACCCATACTGAATATTATTGCAAATGCAATGATATATGCAACAAGTCTCTTCCCTCTACGTTTTTTCATTCGCCCCTCCATTTGTAATTTTCCCTACACCACTATATCTTTCACAAGTTTCTCTGGTTTTATTTGTCTCTGCTCAACCGTATATGCCCCAAGCAACCGTTTCTTTGCTTCTTCGAATACACCCATATCATCGATATACATATAAGCAAGCACGTCGCCTTTTCGCACTGCGTCGCCCAGATGTTTTCTGATATCCAGTCCAACACCTAAGTTGATCGTGCTGTCCTTCGTTGCACGTCCGCCGCCTAAGATGAGGTTCACCATGCCAACCTCGCTTGTGTTGCAGGCTGCCAGATATCCATCCTCTTCACAGACGATCGGAACACAGTTTGCCGCGAGCCGGAATTTGTTCACATCGTCGATGTATGTGCCATCGCCACCCTGTGCTTCCACAAACTCTTTGAACTTGGCAAGTGCCGCACCGCTCTCGATTGCTTTTTCACACTGTGCCTTCGCAGCTTCAAAATCATCGGATTTTCCTGCCGCCATATACATGTATGCCGCCAATGTGAGTGATACAGTAAGCAGGCGGTGAATACCATGCCTGTCGTAGCCCGCACAATTTTCCATACCCGCACAATCTGCCTTGTCTGTGCGGTCCGCACCATATCCCTGTTGCGCTATATTTTCGATTGCACTATAGGCATCACACCGGCTCTGCACGTCTGTATCCCCGCTTGTGTCATATGTGAGATATGGCTTCACATCCTTGATCGACAACACCTGCACCGCCTCGATCACTTCGAGCGCATTGCCAACCTTGCAGCCGAGCGGTTCGTTCATATCCGTAATCACACCATAACACGTTCTGCCAGCAGATTTGCCGATATCAACCATGATCTGTGCCAACGCCTTTGCATCTGTTTCGTTCTTCATAAATGCGCCGCTGCCACATTTCACATCCAGCACGATTGCATCCGCACCTGCCGCAAGCTTCTTGCTCATAATCGAAGATGCAATGAGCGGCAGACTGTCGACTGTCGCCGTCACATCGCGCAGCGCATAGATCTTCTTATCTGCCGGTGCCAGATCTCCGGTCTGTCCGACAAGCGCCAACTTCATCGAATTGACGTGTTCAATAAATTCTGTCTCCGGGATACTCACACAGAAACCCGGAATCGCCTCCAGCTTATCTATCGTACCGCCCGTGTGTCCAAGTCCTCTGCCACTCATCTTCGCAACTGGTACACCCAGACTTGCGAGGATCGGCGCCACGATAAATGTCGTCTTGTCCCCGACACCTCCGGTACTGTGCTTATCGACCTTCACACCGTGGATGGCTGCAAGACTGAGCTGGTCGCCGCTTTCCGCCATCGCATGTGTCAGTGCGCAGGTCTCATCGTGCGTCATGCCTTTGTAGTAGACACACATCAGCCACGCACTCATCTGATAATCCGGGATTTCTCCCTTCGTAAACCCTTCCACGATAAAACGGATCTCATCTGCAGTATGCTCTGCGCCGCTCCGCTTCTTCATGATCATATCGTACATTCGATACATCTTACGTCACCCCCTGTGTCGTAAATACATCCTAGCGATTGTCATATCATGCTACATAATATCCTGCAGGAAACTCTTCCCAATTGCCTTTTCATCATCCACACAGCCTCCAAGCAGGTACTCCTCCACGGTCTTTCCAATATCCGCAAAAGTCGGTCTTGTGCCAAGATCCGTTCCCTGCTTCAATCCCTTTCCATACATCAGAATCGGAATATATTCCCGTGTGTGATCGGTTCCCTTAAAGGTTGGATCACAGCCGTGATCCGCATCCACGATCAAAATATCCTCGTCCGTCATCTGCGCATACAGTTTCGGCAGCCATGCATCGAATTCTTCGAGCGCATTCTTATAGCCAAGCGTATCTCTTCGATGTCCGTATTTCATATCAAAATCAACCAGATTCGTGAAGATCAGTCCCTCCGGTTCTGTCTGCATATAGTCAAGCGTCTTCTGCATGCCATCGGTATTTCCGGTCGTATGCACGGAATCGCAGATACCACTGCCGTGGAAGATATCACTGATCTTACCGACTCCGCATACCCGCACACCCGCATCTGCCAGATGCACCAGCGCATTGTGTTCCGATGGTTCTAACGCATAGTCACGCCGGTTGCTCGTCCGCTCGAACCCGTCGCCTTTTCGTACAAATGGTCTTGCGATCACACGTCCGACGCCATGCTCACCAACCAGAATCTTTCTTGCAATCTCACACATCTCATACAATCTTGGAAGTCCGACCTTCTCCTCGGACGCTGCGATCTGGAATACCGAATCTGCCGACGTATAGACGATCGGATAGCCTGTCTTCATGTGTTCCTCGCCATATTCTGCAATGATCGGAATGCCGGATGCGACCTTGTTTCCGTAGATGGCTCCACAACCGGTCTGCTCGATAAATGCATCGATAATCTCCTGTGGAAATCCATTTGGATACGTCGGGAATGCATGTTTTGTATGAATCCCAATCATCTCCCAGTGTCCGGTTGTTGTATCCTTGCCGTTGGATAACTCCTGTGCCTTTCCATACACGCCGATCACATCCTGCTTTGTTGCTGCATCGTAAAACGATGTGTTCTCAATCGCACGAAGTCCAAGCTTCGTCAGATTGTCAAATTTTGCATCTGGATATGTCTCTAAAATATGTCCAAATGTATCGGAGCCAACATCGCCGAACTTATCTGCATCCGGTTCCTCTCCGATTCCTGCACTGTCAAGTACGATCCATATTACACGTTTTGCCATATTTCACGTCCTTTCTGCAAAAGTTCTATGCTTCTGCCTTGTTTTTATTTCTGTAAATCAGGTACAGTGGTAACGCTACAAATACGACTCCACCCACGATATTTCCAAGTGTTACCGGAAGGAGGTTGTTCAGGAAGAACTTACCAACTGTCATCGAATTAAGCTGATCCGGTGTCATGCCTGCCATGATTGCCGCATTGTAGTATGCCTCACCGTGCTTTGCAAGAAGTCCGGCAGGAATGTAATACATATTTGCCACGCAGTGCTCATAGCCTGCAATAACAAACGCCCAAATTGGGAAGAAACATGCGAAGATCTTTCCAATCGCATCCTGACATACACCTGCCAGAAGCACTGCCAGACATACAAGGATGTTACACATGATTCCAGATGTAAATGCCTTCATGAAACTTAAATTCATCTTATTATAAGCCGTCTTGATCGTCGCTGCTGCAAGTGCGCCATTCCCATAATCAAGCTGTCCACAACGGTTTACCAGAACAACTACGATACACGCACCGATCAGATTCGTGATAAATACAACTACCAATACACGAATCATATCGAGAAGCCTGATCCGCTTGTCAAATACAGCAAATGACATCAAGCAGTCACCTGTGAAAAGCTCTGCGCCAATCAGCACAACAAACATCAATCCCACCGGGAATATCGCACCTGCTAATGACTTCGCAAGTCCTGTATTGCTGATTCCGTAAACTGCCGCGCTACTGCTCGATGCACCAATCGCAATGAAAGCACCTGCCAGCATACCGAGCAATACCAGCTTTCCGAACGAAAGCTTTGTTTTTCCTTCGTATACCCCCATGTTATCTGTAATCAGATCACCGATCTTTTTCGTACCCATTTTTTCTTCCTTCCTGTGTCTTCCATTTTATAATTTTTATATTCTATCAGAAGTCAACAACCGGCTTCCGCAGAAATCTTTCTCTTAGCACGCTTACTTCAGTGCTTCATTCAGTGCTTCTGTACCCGGAAGCACAAATCTTCCATCCTCAATGATTGCCGTCTTTGTGCCATCCGGCTTCACGGCATAGATTCCACCAATCTCCTCATATGGGATCGTGATATCGGTATGGCAGTTAAAATATGCACCTGCCCGCGCCTCCTTGTCCTCTGAATTGCGCAGCGCGGAGCACTCATTTTCCTTCGCTACGATCTCTCTGCCATCCGGGTTGTACAGGCGGCTGTCCTCGCTGTAGCTGTAACAGGTATCACCGACTGCAAAATGCGGTCCCATCTTCTCTACAATCAGAATCGGGAGCTTGTATAAGATGTCATATTTTCTTGCCATCGCATATGCCGTCGTGTTCGTACCGATCGCGAATTCACCGATTGGAAGTGTCTCATGGTGGAATAGCAGATTCTCCTTGATAAACCGCTTGTTCTCTGCCTCATCCTCGAAGTTCTTACAGGTATAATCGGCAACCTTTCCATCCTCGAAGGTAAGCTTCAAGTCTGTGTATTTGAGTTCGTTCAAATACACCTGGCTCACATGCAGCGTTCCCTTCGTACCGTTGAGTACCGGGGAAGTAAATACTTCACCAAGCGGGATATTCACATCTGCCAGACAATTCTCGAAGTTCGTCTGTGTCTTGCGGTCGATCTTGTGCAGCATCACCTTCATGTCCGTCTGGTTGCCACCCTTGCCAAGTACCTGTACATATTCTGCATCATCGAGACAATCAATCATCGTCTGCTGGATGGATTTGTATTTCTCATTATCGAGCGTATTCACTTCCACAACTGCATCGAAGATCTCCTCGAAATTCTCACCGATCTCCGGGATTGGATATGCGATAATCGTGAAGCTGTACTGGTCATGTGGAATGTAATGATTTGTGATCTCCGCCGCCTTCGACGCATATTCCACAGACATCTTCTGCTGCTTGTCGGATAATTTCCAGACTGTCGGCTTCGTCTGCGGGCTGAACGGATCTTCGCCGAACACCTCAATGACCGCCGGACCTGCATAGACAAGCGCAGCTTCTTTCTCCTGCTCATAGGTCTGCTCCATAACTTCGAGCTTCCGCTCCATAAACGCGCGGTCGAAGAACACTGCATCATCGCCCGCATGGTCATACTCATACTGCTTGTTCGCCGGTGTCGCAGCATATCCGGTACGGATCGTTGCCTTCCGGTTCATACGGCTGACTGGATACCGGAACAGTATTGATGCCAGACCTTCTTTCTCAAACATCTGGATTGCCGCTTTCACCATGCGCTCCTGTCCGATTGCATAGCGGATATTCACAGACTTCTTCGGGCTGATATCGATCCGCATCGTCTCAAAGCCCTTGATAAAGCCCTGCACATACGTGCGTGCCAGTCTTTCGATCTTCTCCTCCGGAAGCTTCGCCAGATACTGCGCCATCCGAAGCTCATTTTCACCGATATATTCGCCGTACGCATACAGATAATCCGGTGTCATAAGGTCACTCTGCATGATGATATCATACGCAAAAGGATTCACGCATGTAACCGTCTCCCGGATTCTTCTTGCAACAAGCACATCCGCATAATCATACATATAGTAATAGATAGCTTCCTTGATCTCCTTCTCGTCTGGAAGCTTCTCTCCTTCGGATGCAGTAAAGATTCCATACACCTCTAAGAAAAGCTCCATCAGGGAAATCATCGCCTGCATCTCATCTTCATACGCGTACGCAATCATAGCACGGATCTCTGCGTATAACATGCATAAATATTTGCCATATTCACCAAGTTTTTCCACGGCATAATCCGGGTTTGCAAAGCTTGCGCCATAATGCTCCGGCAAAATGTCTACATATAAATTGTGATTGATCTCCTGTAATTTCGAAAGTGGAAGGTCGATCTTTCCCGGCTGTGACACAATCTCGTACACGTCATACACATACAGAATAAACTCTGCCACACTGTCAAAATATGTTTTGAGATTCTTCGCACCTGCATCCATCTTCGCAAGTGTATCCCAGATTGTCTGATCCTCTTCCTTTATTTCACTGATTCGTTCTATCGCAAGCTGCATACGCTCCTGCAAATCTGCGTCGTTCATAGTTTCCTCCTACCTCGTCCGAAGACTTTAAAATCTGCCTAATAAAATGATTATGACCGGAACCACAAAGGATACGATGTTCAGCCAGATGGAGATCCGCTTGCCACGCACGCCGCCCTTCTGGGACTGTAAACCCATGCGTGCAAAGATCTCTCCAACGATCGACAGCAGCATGGCGATGATATACAATAACCCGAATACCTCCGGCACATGCCCCGCCGTCGCGATGGACACGATCACACTGACAACTTCGATAATCAGCGCGATTCCACCCATGCAGTCAGCGATAATCGTATCGCTCGCAAACGATGAATCTGTAAAATAATATCTTCGTTTCTTGAACAAACTCATAATCATTTATTTTACACAGCCAATCAGGGTGTTGATATCATCTACCCCGTTTGTCTGCATATATTCCTCAATTCCTTTTATAATCTCAACGGTTGCATATGGATTGTGGAAATTCGCCGTTCCAACAGCAACTGCGGTCGCACCAGCCATGATCATCTCCAGTGCATCCTCGGTATTCATTACGCCGCCCATACCGATGATTGGCAGTTTCACGGCATTTGCCACCTGATATACCATACGCACTGCGATCGGATGGATTGCCGGGCCGGATACACCAGCCGTCTTGTTTGCAACTGCAAACGTCCGGCGTTTCACATCGATCTTCATACCGGTCAATGTATTGATCAGAGAAAGTGCATCACTTCCGGCTGCCTCGGCTGCCTTCGCCATCTCCGTAATATCTGTGACATTCGGAGAAAGCTTCATGATGATTGGCTGCTTCGCCTTCGCCTTGATTGCCTTCGTGATATCATACAGTGCTTTTGGATCCTGTCCAAATGCGATACCACCCTCTTTCACGTTCGGGCACGATACATTAATCTCCAGAAGGTCAACCGGCTCATCACCAAGCCGTTCCACAACGTCCAGATAATCTTCGGTACTCTTGCCACACACATTGACGATAATCTTCGTATCCTTCTCCTTTAAGAATGGGATATCCCGCTTCACAAATGTATCGATTCCCGGATTCTGCAATCCGATTGCATTCATCATACCGCCATAGGTCTCTGCCACACGTGGTGTCGGGTTGCCCGGCCACGGAACATTCGCCACGCCCTTTGTCGTCACGGCTCCAAGGAGATTCAAATCTACGAACTCATCGTATTCCATACCAGAGCCAAATGTACCGGATGCAACGGTGATTGGATTCTTAAGCTCCACACCTGCAATACTTACCTTTGTATTCATTACAGCTCCACCTCCTCAGCATAAAATACAGGGCCATCCTTGCATACACGCTTATTCTTCACCTGTGAATGGTCGTCAATCTCCTTCGACTTGCATACGCAGGCAAGGCAGGCACCCACACCGCATGCCATACGCTCTTCTAAGGATAACTGTGCTTCGATGCCATGTTCCAGTGCATAGCTCTGAATCGCACGAAGCATCGGTGTTGGTCCGCAGGCATAAATCTCTGTGCCCTCGATGCCGTACTGGCGAATTGCATCCATAACCGTTCCTTTGACACCGATTGCGCCGTTGTCGCTGGATTTGTATACGGTTCCATATGGTTCAAATTCCTCTGATAAGAATTCCTCATCACGGAATCCAAGCACGATCGACTTCTCGCAGGTAAGCTCCTTCGCAAGCTGCAGCATCGGTGGAATACCGATTCCGCCGCCGATCAGGATTGCCTTCTTATCCTTCTTCGTAAATCCGTTTCCGAGTGGTCCGAGTATCGTGATTGTATGATCGGAAGTGAGCATCGAGAATTCCTTTGTGCCCTTTCCTGCAATACGATATACGATCCGGAGTGTACCTGCTGCACGGTCAATCTCACACAAACTGATCGGACGTGGAAGCAGCTTGCTTCCATCTGCAGAATACACGTCGATAAACTGTCCCGGTACTGCCTGGCTGGCAATCTCCGGTGCCTGTATCACCATTGAATATATGTCTGTGGCGATCTCGTCCTGACGGATGATCTTCGCCTCCATCTTTATCTTTCCCATTTTCGACTCCTCTTAATTCTCTTAACGGTTTGCTCTGGCGCCGTTAATGTCGGCGATCATGTCCTTGACTGCCTGGCGGCTCGCATCTGCATATCCGGTCTCACCGAAAGATGCGTATTTGTCCTGCTTGTAAGCAGCGATGATGCCACGGGAAGAGTTGACGATCGCGCCAAGTCCATCCGGATTGAAGTAATGTACGAGATCTGCTGCCTTACCGCCCTGTGCACCGTAGCCCGGTACAAGGATGTATGTCTTCGGCATCAGCTTCCGGAGTATCTTACCCATCTCCGGATATGTCGCACCAACCACACATCCGACATTGCTATATGTATCGCCCATGCAGGCTTCACCCCACTCAACGACTTTCTCTGCAACAAGCTCGTACAATGGACGGCCATTAATAAGCTGATCCTGGAACTCGCCGGAAGATGGATTGGATGTCTTCACAAGTACGAAGATACCCTTATTGTACTGCTTGCATACATCCACAAATGGCTTCACACCATCGGTTCCAAGATATGGATTGACTGTCACGAAATCCTCATCGAATCCAGCATATTCTTTGCTTCCTACCTGCACCTTGCCAAGATGTCCGACTGCATATGCCGTTGATGTAGATCCGATGTCACCACGCTTGATGTCGCCGATGATTACAAGTCCCTTCTCCTTTGCATATGCACAGGTCTTGTGGAATGCAATGAGTCCCTCGATTCCAAACTGCTCATACATTGCGATCTGCGGTTTCACTGCCGGAATCAGATCGTAAGTTGCATCGATAATTCCTTTATTGTATTCCCAGATTGCCTCGGCTGCACCTTTTAAGGTCTCTCCATACTCAGAAAATGCTTTCTTCTGGATATACTCCGGTACATAGGAAAGCATCGGATCTAATCCGACTACAATCGGTGCGTCCTTCTTCTCAATCTGTGCTACTAATTCATTAATCATTTATTTGTCCTCCTATTATGGTAATGCCACTCGCATCCGCTCAACGGCCTCCTACTGATCTTCTATAATTGCCCCATTGTAGCGGAGCTCACCATCTACGATGGTTGTCAGAACCTTTCCAACTAATGTCTGTCCGGTATATGGGGTATTGTGTCCCTTCGATTCAAACTTGATCGGATCAACGACCCATGTTTCTTCCGGATCGAAGATTACGATGTCCGCCTTCGCTCCCGATGTCAGTCTTCCGTACTTGTCATCGATGCCGATGATCTTCGCAGGATTGTAGCTCATCTTCGTCGCCATATCCATGATATCCATAAGGCCCGGTGCTACAAGTGCCGTATACGTAAGTGCGGCAGACGTCTCTAATCCGACGATTCCAAATGGTGCCTTATCAAAGAACTGATCCTTCTCTTCTGCGGAATGTGGTGCATGATCGGTAGAGATTGCAGGCATCGTTCCGTCTACCAGCCCTTCCACCAGTGCCTTTACATCCTTCTCTGTCCGGAGTGGCGGATTCATCTTGTAGTTGCTGTTGGCTTCCTTGATATCTGCATCCGTCAATGTGAAATGATGCGGACAAACTTCGGCTGTGACATGCGCGCCAAGCCGCTTCGCCATCCGCATAAGCTCGACCGTTCCAATTGTGGAACAATGGCAGATATGAAGCTTCGCCCCTGTCTCATGTGCAAGAAAAATATCACGCGCGGTGATGACATCCTCCACGGAATTCGGAATACCCGGCACACCAAATTTCTCCGATGCTACACCCTCATTTAACACGCCTTTTCCAACGAGATCCTTGTCCTCGCAGTGCGCCATGATCACTGCACCAAGCTCGGCTGCTTTCTTCATCGCCTCGCGGTAGACACGGATATCCATAACACTTTTTCCATCTTCGGAAAATGCAACAGCGCCTGCCTTTAACATCGCTTCCATATCGACAAGCTCTTTTCCTTCCATCCCTTTCGTAATAGAGGAAAGCTGCTTCACATGCACATATGCATGCTCCGCACGTTGCAAAATATCCTGCAATACTTCCACGTTATCGACAACCGGTTTTGTGTTTGGCATCGCACAGACTGTCGTCACACCACCCGCGGCTGCTGCACGCGAACCAGTAATGATGTCTTCCTTGTATGTCAGTCCCGGATCACGAAAATGTACATGCAGATCAATAAACCCCGGCATTACATATTTATCCTTTGCATCGATCACAAGATGTCCATTTTCCTGGGCTTCGTTGTAATCTGCCTGCTCGCCGCGGCTTCGCACGTAAATCTTCTTTATACAATCCTGTTCAATCAATACGTCTGCGATCTCGTGCAACCCGGTTGCAGGATCGACGACGTGACCATCAACTATGAGCATAATAATCCTCCTGTGTATTTATAATACATACATCTTATACGTCACACTTTCCTTGTATAACATGTAGAATAACCTTCGTTGTGATTCGAGTGCATCCGTACCGGAAACACGCACGGTTACACTTACTTTGCTGCCTTCGTACTGCAATGCAGTCACTTCGGTTCCGAAGTCGCCAAGTACGGAAAGCATATCCTGTATAGACATCCCCTGTTCCGCCTGTGGATCGGGTGTCAGCTCGATCTTCACAGATGCATCTGTGGTGTCTCTTTCGTTTATCGCTGCCTGAACTGATCTATACTGCGTCTCAAATTCCGTATCCACATTTCCTTTTCCAAGGAAGATTCCATACTGATGATACCGCGATAATTGCATAACCTTCCGCACATACAGACGGTACAGTTTTTCCTCATCTGCATCACCGGGGAAACGTGCGTACACCTGCTTTTCGCGCTCTGGTTTGTATACGCTGTCCTGCGTTTGAAGCTTCGCTTCTGCCACATCTTCCGAGCAGCGCAGGCGATCCGTAAAATAGCGATGCATCGCATCATCCACCGCGTTGATCTGTTTTCGTATCTGATCTAATTCCATATTCTGATTTGTATTCCTTCCTGAATCCTTTTTCAAACCATAATTATTTTTTATTTTACCATAAGTCGACAAAAAAAGAAATGTTCTTGCTAGAATTTAACAGGATATCCCTGCAAAAAATTCTCATACTATCCATATATATCAAATCAATCAGAAAATGGAAGGGAATGTATTATGAATCAAACAGAGCACGCAGAAACAACCGTATATCTTTCCCTCGATGCAAGCACGATGGTTGCGTCCAAGCAGGTACACATTGAAGATATTGCTTCCGTCTTTTGCAGCCAGCCGGATATCATGCACGACGTGAAAAAAATCAAGCTGTTTACATTTCGTGACAACGAGCAGGGGCAATTAGTCGTCAATGCCCTTGCAATCATTGGAGAAATTCTGAAATACGATAAATCCGTGACTGTCCAGAATATTGGCAGCCAGGAATGCGTCGTCTACTATCGGAACTTAAGCGACGGACACAAACGAACCGGAAAAATAAAAGCCGCATTTCTGATGCTGCTCGCCTTTTTCGGAACCGCCTATTCGATCATGTCCTACAACGGGGACGTCGGTGCCATTGATCTGCTGCAGGATCTGTATCAGATGTTTACTGGAACGCAGGCAAGTGCAACCACTGCCGGATATCGATTTGGCATTCTGTTTTACTGTGTCGGGCTGTTCTTCGGTATGCTGCTCTTCTTCAATCACGGTCTGAACCACAAGAAAGCCGATGATCCGACACCGCTGCAGGTACAGATGCGATTATATGAGCGGGATGTCAACGATGCAATCGTTGTAGACAGCGCACGGGAGGGAACGAGTCTCGATGTTGATTAAAACGATTGCTTACTGTTTCTTTTGTATCTGTGCCGGAAGTGCTGTTTCCGCTGGTTTTGTCGCATTTATCACGATGCTTGGTATCTTCGATAAACTGGCAGAGCAGATGAAATCCGGCAAAGGTGTCCACCGGATTGAAGCTTTGATCATCGCCGGTGTCACGATTGGAAATGCTGCGTATCTGTTCGGACTCCGGATTCCGATCGGGCTGGCAGGATTCAGCATCTTCAATCTGTTTGGCGGCATTTTTATCGGGTGTCTCGCCGGTGCTTTAGCAGAAACCTTACAGGTCATGCCAATTCTATCCCGCCGTTTGGGCGTGCGGACATGGCTCCCTTATGTGATTGCCGCGGCTGCCATCGGAAAAGCACTCGGCTGCGCCTGGCAGATTCTGTTTTTCCCTTCTTAAATTATAGCGAAAGGAGTTATCTCTATGAAAGTAAAGCAAAACGACCAGGAATATAACCGTTACGTCGAAGCGATCACGCCGAAGCACAGTTGTTTCAAAAACTGCCTGCACGCCTTTCTCGTTGGCGGCTGTATCTGTCTGCTCGGGCAGGTGATCTTCAACGTATGTACGACGCAGTTTCATTATGAGGAGGCAGATGCAATGAGCGTCTGTTCGATCCTGCTTGTATTTCTCTCCGTCCTGCTTACGGGGTTAAACCTCTACAAACCACTCGCGAAATATGGTGGTGCCGGTGCTCTGGTTCCGATTACCGGATTTGCGAATTCCGTTGCCGCCCCAACGATTGAATACAAAAAAGAGGGTGAAGTGTTCGGAAAAGGTGTCAAAGTGTTCACGATTGCCGGACCTGTTATCTTATTCGGTGTCGTAGTAAGCTTTGTCGCCGGTTTCATCTATTGGATTTTCAAACTACTGTAATAACAGATTATCCAGAAAGGAGTTATTATGAATCAGAATGAACAAGAAAAAACAAATCAGGCTGTCGGCAAACAGACCATACGCTTTGCCTGTCCACCGGCAATTTTAAGCCGTGCCTCAATCGTCGGTGACATGGAAGGGCAGGGACCTCTCGCCTCCTATTTCGACCAGATTGAGCCAGATCCTGCCTTCGGCATGGACTCGTGGGAAGAAGGCGAATCCGAAATGGTGCGCCGCGCAGTACAGACTGCCATCACGAAATCCGGCATCGCCAAGGAGAATATCCGCTATATCTTCGGTGGCGATCTGCTTGGACAGTTGATCGGTTCTACATTCGGTCTGAAAGATTTTCAGATACCTATCTTCGGTCTGTATGGTGCCTGCTCCACCTGTGGCGAAGCATTGTCACTTGCAGCTATGACTGTCAATGCAGGCTATGCTTCGCATGTCATTGCTGTGACAAGCAGTCACTTCGGTGGTGCAGAAAAACAGTTCCGGTTTCCACTGGAATACGGCAACCAGCGCCCCCTCTCTTCTACCTGGACAGTCACTGGAAGCGGCGCATTCCTTGTATCTGCAACCAGTCCAGATCAGCCGATGAAAGAATACCCTCGCATCACTTCTGTGACAACCGGAAAAATCGTTGATTACGGCGTACGGGACAACATGAACATGGGCGCCTGTATGGCACCTGCCGCAGCAGATGTCATCTACCAATGTCTCGAAGATCTCGCCGTCAAGCCATCTCATTTTGATAAAATCATCACTGGCGATCTTGGAAAAGTCGGCAGTGAAATTCTGATAAAACTGTTACGGGATAACGACTACGACATCGAGAAACAGCATATGGACTGCGGCGTCTGTATCTTCGACAACGAGGAACAGGATACCCACAGTGGCGGCAGTGGCTGCGGCTGTGCGGCTGTCACGCTCGCCGGTTATATTTTGCATCAGTTAGAATCAAACGAATGGAAACGCGTGTTATTCGTCCCTACCGGAGCATTGCTTTCTACAGTCAGCTTCAACGAGGGACAGACGATCCCCGGCGTCGCGCACGCCGTTGTCATTGAACACATCGATTTATAAATTGGAGGATGTATATATGGACTATATTCTTGCTTTTGTCATCGGAGGAATCATCTGTGTACTGTCACAGATTCTGATGGATACAACCAAGCTTATGCCCGGACGGGTGATGGTAATCTTAGTCTGCACGGGTGTGATCTTAGGGGCAGTTGGTATCTACGAACCTTTCATGAAATTTGCCGGAGCGGGTGCTTTCGTTCCCCTGACCGGATTCGGCTACAACCTGTGGAAAGGAATCAAGGATGCAGTAAACGAAGATGGCTTTCTCGGACTGTTCCGCGGTGGTTTCAAAATGGCAGCCGTCGGAACCTCCGCCGCTTTGATCTTCTCTTACTTTGCATCTCTCATCTTCTCTCCAAAAATGCCAAAGAATTGAAGCTTTATTTATAACAAAAACAAAAAGAAGTATCTGATTGCAGTCATAAACAACTGTTCTCAGATACTTCTTTGATTTATATTACGTTTGCGGCTCCGGTGCCTGTGTCGTCGGCTCCGGTTGCTGTGTTGTTGGTTGCTGCGTTGTTGGCGCCTGTGTTGTCGGCGGTTGTTGCGTCGTCGGTGCCGGCGGCTGTGTTGTCGGCGTTGGTGCCGGATCGGTACCTCCAGTCTTCTCAAAGGTAACACTGATCGTTCCGTTTGCCTGTACATCGTTAAATGTAAAGCTTGAAACAGCGCCCTGACTCTGTCCATTTACAATGACATCCTTGATCCGGTATCCATTGTGCGGTGTGATATAGAAGGTTACATTCGCACCCTTCGCGACTCGAACTGTCGGTGAAATCGTTCCACCTTCACCCGCCGAAGAAGCAAGTTCAATCTCGCCTTCCTCTAACGGTGTATGAATATCACACACCTCATCCGTGTACTCGTATCCATCGGTAGATTCTCCGTTGGAGCCTACCAGCTTCTTATTACCATTTTCATCAATCTCGACTGTGAATGAAACGGTCTCCGGACATCCACTGTTTGCACGTTTGTGTGACTCTGTACAGAACTCAATCGCTTCATGTCCACTACATCTCTGTGTTGGAATATCTGCCTGTGCATAATAATCCGAAGAGGTTGGACATCCTTCACCCGGAAGTAATCCAGTAATCTCACAGACACTGATTGTCGTAATTCCCTCCGGACGTTCAAAGTCTGCAGATGTATCCTGTCCCTCTAACTCTACAATCTGATCCATGATATCACGCCACATATATTTATGCGTATTCTGACCACCCATATCAACATTACTGTCATATCCCATCCAGATGGATGCTGTGTAATATGGTGTCATACCACAGAACCAAAGGTCATAGTTTTCAGAGGTTGTACCTGTCTTACCTGCACAAGTCATACCAGACTGTAATCTTGCCGGAGTACCAGTTCCGCTTGTAACTACGGACTTCATCGCCTCGATCAACTGCCATGCAGTTGTCGGCTTGATTACCTCATGGGAGGTTGGTGTCGTGTTGTCAACTACCACATTTCCATCATGATCGATAATCTTGGTAAACAAAATCGGCTGATTATAAACACCACCATTTGCAATCGATGCATAAGCGGCTGTCATCTCATAATTCGTAACACCATAACTCAATCCACCCAGTGCACACGCCTGTGTCTTATCTGTGAGCAGCGTACCATCGCTGTCCACTTTCTGGTCTACCAGTGTTGTATATCCAAACTTCAGCAAATACTCGAATGCTGCCTCCGGTGTCTCTTCGGTAATTGCCTTTACCGCACAGACATTGATGGAGCTTGCGATGCTCTTACGGATCGTACAATATCCACTGTGTCCACCACCGGCATTCCGGACTTCATTACCACTTGCATACTGATATGGCTCATCGTTAAACGATGTTGCAAGACCTGCCTTACCACTGTCGATCAGCGGTGCATATGCTGCTACGATCTTGAACGTGGAACCCGGCTGTCTCTCTGCCTCCGTTGCACGGTTAAATGCACGGTTTACCGTCTTCGCACCACGTCCGCCTACCAGTGCTTTTACATAGCCGGTATGCTGATCCATGATCGTGAACGAAAACTGTGGCTGTGGCGATACGGAAAATGCCTCAGCGACATACGTTCCGCCTGTCTCTTCCAGCATCGCTTCCTTGAATGTATCGGCTGCGGCTCTCGCATCCTGTTCACTCGGATAAATATTGTTATACTTCGAATTACCTGTCTGTTCTGCAAAATAATTAGTCAGATCACCAATGCTGTAATTGTAATTTGTTTCTTTGTCGGCTCCCAGAAGTGTCAGCTTGTAGCTCAAACCAACCTTCGTGCTATTGCTTACATATTCCGGATTGTTGATGACATCATCACAGATCTTCTGGATTGCTTTATCCTGTGCAGAATAAATATCATATCCACCTGTGTAAAGTTTATTTTCTGCTTCTGCTTTTGTACAGTCATACATATCCATAAACAACTCTACGACACCATTTATGATAGCATCCTGATAGTAACTGTTTACATCAGACTCTGCAAGCTGAACCTCATGCTCGGCATCGATTCTCGCATAGACATCATCTGCAACCGCCTCATCGTACTGCTGCTGTGTGATGTATTCCTGGTCTAACATCTTCTTTAAAACTTCTGCCCGGCGCTTTTTGTTCTCGTCTGGATTGGCAACCGGATCGTAACGGCTTGGGTTCTGTGGAATACCCGCGATAACTGCGATCTCTGAGATTGTAAGCTCCGTCATATCCTTGCCAAAATATTTCTCGGAAGCTGCCTGAACACCACTGACACCACGTCCCAGATAGATTGTGTTCAGATAGTACTCAACGATTTCTTCCTTTGTGTACTGCTTTTCGAGCTCAATTGCCAGATACTGCTCCTGAATCTTACGTTCCAGCTTGTCCATAAATGTCGTCTCATCCAGACCGACATTAAATACCTGATTCTTGATGAGCTGCTGCGTCAGCGTCGATGCACCCTCATTAAAGTGACCGCTTGCCGCGCCCTTTGCAAACGCACGGAAGATACCGCGCACATCAATACCATTATGCGTCCAGAATCGCTGATCCTCGATTGCAACAAATGCATTGACCATATCTTTCGGGATTTGATCATAATATACATAAACACGGTTGGAATCAATCGTGGAGATCTCTTTTTCTACCGTGCCATCCTGTGACCGGATATTCGACCGGTATCCCTGTGGAACAATATTGATACTGGAGGTATCCGGTGCATTGTCCAAAATACCCTTCATCATACCGAATCCAGCTCCGGCTCCGGCTATGATCACTGCAATGATACCAACCAATATGACCTTAAAAAGTATAACCAGCACTTTTCTCGTATTTCGTTGTGTTTTGGAAACAAGTTTTCTCTGTTTTTTCTCAGTTTCCGCTTTTGAATAGCCCATCGAGCTACCTCCCTTTATTTTTGCATATAAGTATCCAGATAAACGCCATTATAGCAAACTTTTACCACAAATACAAGATATTACCTATTCTAAACATTTTTCTTTTCCTCTATTCTTTTTCTCCATTTTTTGGTAGAATAAGTTTAGGTGCCGCGGATTTTTCCGCGTGTAAATTCACTGCGCATTTACATGCCCCACAAGTATAGTCGCAGTCGGAGGCTTAAGATGAAAGGTTTTGTAGGCATCGGTCGCGCAGACCATGTGGAAACAGCCATAACGGAAGCAACCGCCGGATTGAAAAAAGCAGATTTTCTGATCCTGATTGCTCCCTTTTCAAAAATAGAAGCTGCCGCCGCCCTGCTCGGTGAGAAATATCCGGGCACGCCGATGATCGGCACCAGTGGCGAAGGCATTGCAAAAGAAATGCGTCTGAATCAGGCAGTCATCGTCATCGGATTTGCAGGCGTGGAAGTATGTACGGGCGTGATCGAGGATGTCCGCACAACTCCGGTCAAATCCATGCATACATTTCTTGCGAATCTACAGGCAATCGAACCGGGAGATTCCGATACGATCTGTCTGGAATTTATGACTGGATGTGAGGAGCGTGTCCTGTCAACCGTCCATGATTCCCTGCTGGAAGCTGGTGTTCCGTTGATTGGTGCCAGTGCTTATGGCGTCCTGCTCGGTGAAAAACACTGTGTGATTTTAGACGGGAAGGTTCATACGCGAAGCTGTGCGTATGCATTTATCAAAAACAAAGGTGGCAAGATCCATCTGTATAAGGAAAATATTTACAAACGGCAGAGCCGCCGTGCGCATTTCGCCAACTTGGTAGAACCGGGAACGAAAACACTGTTTCAGTTAGATGGCGTTCCAGCATTAGAGCTCTACCAGGAGGAAACCGGCGTCCAGCTCGAAGATATCCTCTCTGCCATGCCGCGCCATCCACTTGGACGCGCCCTCGGTGAGGATACCTGTATCATCCAGACAATGTCGGTCGACCGGAACGGCGTCATGTTCAACGGCAAGGCAATCTATGAAAATGACAGCATCTATATCATGGATGTCGATGATTACCGGCAGATTCACGAAGAACTGCTTGCCTCCATACAGGCATCTCCGGTTTCATTCCTGCTCGGCTTTGACAGTGCGAACCGTGTGCGCCTATTTGCAGAGGAAGATGCCCTGACCGACTATGTTGCTTCATTCCGTACGGTTGCGCCTGCTGCGATCTTCGTCGGCGACGGCCAGCAGTTTAACAACCAGCATATGAATCAGACACTTGTGCTTGCAGCATTTGAATAATTACACGCAGGAGGTATAACCACGATGTTTAAAAAGAAAACAGAAATACATGCAGTTCCAACAGAAACGGCAACCGGGCTTGCCTTAAAGCAAAGCTTAGAGCCGATCACCCAGATTACGAAAAGCCTGAAGGAAAACCGGAAATCCCTGATTGAAGAAGAAATGCAGACCGCAAGTCAGATCTCTGATATCCAGGGTTCCTTTGATACGATCCTCGCGCAGTCCGATCAGGTTGCTTCCGGTATGGATTCCATCAAGCAGGAATTTGCCAATATCGTAGAAGTTTCTTCCCAGATTGAAACGAGCGTCAGCGGCGTACTTACCGCGACCGATCAGGCAAACGAAAATGTCGACAGCCTGCAGGAAAGCTCTTCCAATGTACTGAAAGATTTCCAGCATGTCGTGGAAGTCTTAAATAAATTCCAGAGCAGTTTCGACGAGATTCAGGAGACAATGTCCGGTATCATCGGTATCGCCAACCAGACAAACATGCTCTCTTTAAACGCTTCGATTGAAGCCGCCCGTGCCGGGGAGCACGGTCTTGGGTTTGCCGTTGTCGCAACCGAGGTCAGCACCCTCTCCGCAGAGATCAAAAAGCTCGTCGATACTGTAAATGCAAACATGGCACTGCTCCGCGAGGACGCTTCCAACTTAAATGCTTCGATGGAAACAGCAAACCGGATGCTCTCCCATGAACAGGAGCAGGTAAAAAAGACAACCGAACTGTTTGGCAATATCAAAGAATCCGTCAACGGTGTAATTGAGGTTCAGCAGCAGATTGCCGCTGCCGTTGACACTTGTAACGAAACTGCTGATCAGATTCAGGGAGATATCTTAAGTGCCAAGGATGGCTACATCGGCGTGTCCGAGACAGTCAACCAGTTATCCGGCGATATCACACGCAAGAATCAGTTGTACGAAAACATGATCAACCTCTTAGATCAGGTCGATCCGATCGTCGAAGAAGTACAAAAAACACATATCAATATTTAATGGCAACAAAAAAGTGGCAGGGATTTTATATCTCTGCCACTTTTTTTGCGGTAACTTCCACCAACTGTTCCAGTTCCGGAAGTACAAATATCTGTAATTGCGGGATGATTCCCGGCTCGGCGATTGCAACACTCTGCGATAACTGGGCTTTTGTCCGTTCCATCGCTTCCGGCGCATAGTCCCAGTCGATCTCTGTAATCCGCCGTATACGTTCCCATTCTTTCGCATTGAACTCCAGATTCGGAAACATTACATTATATCTATTCGCGAAATACGCATTCATCCGGTCGTAATCACCATAATACCATTTCTTAGAGAAAAATTCCTGACGATCATACATCTGCTGCTGTTCCAACACTTCTACAAAAGTAACCGCATCATATAACACCTCCGGTTGCTTTTGCGCATTATAAAACCGGAAATGTCTGTCCCAGTACAGATCCAGAAAATTATAATCAAGCAAAAGATGCGCATAATATCCACGCACATACGGCTCCTGTAATGCATCACCATATTTCTGTAAAAACCAGTCCAGATCCGGTCGGCGCACCAGCTTGTCATAGGTCACATCGTTCCAGAAATGTGTGTAATGCTTATCCCTGGACATATCTGCGATCATATTTCCAAGAAAAAATGCATTTTGCTCCTGTGCGTTCATCTCCGGCAGCATCTCCAGCGCGCGTTTGGCACAGGATAAATGGATTACATAGCTTGGCATATCCGAACCTCCGACAACAAATCATCGTCCAGAAATACATTCTTGATATTTGGCATCGGCAAAATCTTCGTTTCCACCAAAGCTGTCACTTCCTTCCGCTCTGCCACATGCTTTGTCCGAACTGTCGTGCGCTTGTCTGTGACAAACTGCAGCTTCTGTTCTTTTACTGCCTTCATGCTGTAAAAAAGCAGTCCCTCCATCACATCGGCAATCCGTTCTGCCGTTGTTACCGAGCGCATCAGCTTCTCCTCCGTCGTTGTAAACTCTCGCTTGTAATCGATACAGCGGATGTAAATATCTGAGATATCCCCCAGTCTCCGGCGCTCAAAGATATCCTGAAACTGTCCAAGTGTCTCCATCCGTACATTTGCGGTTCCATTTACTTCTGCAGATAAGACCTCTCCCATCGCGACTGCATACACATAGGTCGACGCAGACACCCGCAGATTCTGTAAAAATGCATATACCGCAAGGGAAATCCCCCACATCTTCGATGGGAACAAAATTCCCACACTGTCTGCATCCAGACATTCTCCATGATATTCTGTATATTTCATCACCTTGCAGTTTGGAAGATTCTGTACCATCTGTTCAGTCATTGCCTGCCGGCAGTCCATCTTCCATGCATGTCCTGCAGACACATCAATATAATCAGACACGTAAAAAATATAATTCCGTGCCTCTTCTATCTCATTTTTCAATTCCATACCCCTCATTTGTATCCTCCCACTACTCTCCCGAAGCTTTCTTCTGTACAAGTGATTCATACAGTGTGCGAAAAGCAAAGCTCCGATATTCTTCCATCGTCATCCCGGTCTGCTTCGTGATCTCTTTTTTCTTCTGTGCCGAAATCTGAATAATACCGCTTAAGGATGACCAGAGATACAAAACCGTCGGCTTTGTATCGAGTGTTTCCTGTAACACATTTGTGTTTTTTCCCTTCTGGACGAGCGCTTCCATCAATCCATATAATTCCTGCAGGATCTCCGGCAGAATCACCGTGCCCTGCTTCCGGCTGTTGGTTGCCTTCTCCTCAAACATCAGGGAAGCATAATACTTCGGATATCGTTCACAGAAAGAAACCAGCTGTTCACACAGCTTGTAATAGCTGTCCTCAAAAGAGGTATCTCCCTCGATATACACCGTCATCTCACCAATCAGGATATCGAGATAATCAACCACTATGGAATTATAGATATCTTCCTTGCTCCGGAAATATACATAAATCGTCGACTTGCTGTAATCTGCCTGCAGCGCAATATCGTCCATCGTCGTGTCCTGAACGCCTTTCGTCTCAAATAACTCCCTCGCCGCCGTCAAAATATTGTCGCGATTAAACTGTTCCAGCGCAAGCTTCTTGCGTGCTCCCATATACTCTCCCGCCAAATACAACTATTGTTGACATTATACAACGTGAAGTATGTTTTTTCAACTATAAGTTTTATCATTCTACTTTTATTTCTAGCATTGTACTTTTTATATATAAATCGAACTTCTAGTTCGATTTATAAAAATCCAGATTCTGACGCATCTGAATCAGTATTTTCTTCTCCAGCCGGCTGACCTGCACCTGACTGATTCCCAGCACCTTCGCAACCTCTGTCTGTGTCCTATCCTCGAAAAACCGCAGCCGGATCAATTCCTGTTCCATCTCCCCCAGCTTTTCCATTGCCTGTCCGACCAAGATCCGATTCATGATATTTTCCGCTGCCACTTCCGACTGTGCTTCATCCACCAGTCGCTCCACCAGACTGACCTGTGTCCCATCCTTGCCACAGATTGTCTGCTGGATGGATTCCACCTCCCGGTTCGCCTCTGTCGCCATCACGATATCCTCGACGCAAAGTCCCGTATAGTCTGCCAGCTCATCCAGCGTTGCCTCTCTTCCATATTTGTGCAGCAACGCCTCCTTCGCTTTGCTGATCTGATAGCCATTTTGTTTTAGGATACGCGATACCTTGATCGCACCATTATCACGCAGAAACCGTTTGATTTCTCCAGCGATCAGCGGCACGGCATAGGTGGAAAACTGCACGCCATAACGGCTTTCAAACCGGTCACATGCCTTGAGCAGTCCGATACAGCCAATCTGATACAGTTCCTCGAGATCATAACCACGGTTGACAAACCGCCGCGCAATGCTCCACACCAACCCGGTATTATCTGAAACTATTTTTTCCTTTGCAGCCTTGCTCCCCATCTGTGCCTGTTGAAATAGTTCCCATTCATTCATTTATTCATAATGTGGTGCCGGTGCACCGATCTCCTTCCACATTTTTACCACGGTACCTTCGCCTGCGGCAGATTCAACCTCCAGCCGATCCATAAATGCCTCCATAAAGGAAAACCCCATACCAGATCGTTCCTCTTCCGGTTTTGTTGTGAAAAGTGGCTCCATCGCCTGTTTGACATCCGCGATGCCTATTCCTTTGTCCCGCACTTCTATGTACACCGAACGGTCTTCCACGACTGTACGAATCCAGATTTTTCCCGCACCTTTCTCATAGCCATGAATGATTGCATTTGTGACCGCCTCGGAAACTGCCGTTTTAATATCCGACACTTCTTCGAGCGTTGGGTTCGTCGACGTGATAAATGATGCCACGATCACACGGGCAAAGCTCTCATTTTTCGCCACACTATCAAATTCCACATTCATTTCGTTTGCACTATTCATAATATCCTCCCTTTACCATCTCCTTTTTTATCGCATCCAGGGAATCCATCTTCTTTAAGATGCGATAGATTCCTGACATCAACAAAATGCGATCGATCGTTTCATTGACATGCACCGCATATACACATCCTCCCTTGTCATGCACCATCCGAAACCGTCCGGTAATCAGCCCGATGCCGGAACTGTCCATGAACTGCGTCTTCGAGAAATCAAAGATCAGGTACCTGATCTCCTCCTCATCAAACACATGTGCCGTCTTTCGCTTGAGCATATCCGCCGCATAGTGATCAAGCTCCTCCGGCAGATAATAAATCAGCACACCATTTGCTACTTCATACACCATAAATTGCCTCCTATATCCATATATCCAGAAAAAAATGCAAAAGAAAAAGAAAGTGAAATCATTTCACTTTCTTTCGTAATTTCGAATAATCATCGATTACTCTTTGTCTATCATATTTTGTAAATCTGTATCTGACATGCCCGACACAACATTGGAATAATCAGGAAGATCCGTCTCCCCCTGTGCGGCTCCATTTTGCAGTGTATCAATCTGTTTTGTCAGACTGTCCACCTCTGCACTCAGGCTGTTGATCGTGGAATTTTTCCCGGCAAGCTCCTCACTGTATGTCTTAATCAGCTGTTCATTTTCTACCCGCAGCTTCTTTTTCTGTCCAGGCAGAATGAAAAAGCTGAAAAGAAGGACGCCAAACACCAGCCCAAGCAACATATACAACCCAGAGTATTTTGCAAGGCTGACCTGTCCAAACTGTCCGGTTCGCACAACGCTTGTATCTTTCTTTGCCTTGATCTCCTGAAACAGATTCTTCTTCTCGATCTTCTTCGGTGCTCTGCCATCCTCGGTCACAACGATCTCCTCAAGGTAATCGTCGTCTAAGAGTCCATCATTATCCACGTTCTGTTTACGCATCTCAATGATATTTTCCTCGGTATCTCCCATCTCCCGCAGATAATGCACCGCAAGGGAATTCGCCTTATCGATCTTTAAGACACGACGCAGAGTCACTCTTGCCTTCTCGTAGTTATCTGTCCCGATATACAAAAGGGCAAGCAGCAAATATCCTTTCACAAAATGTGGATTGTCCGAGAGTGCACTTTTGAGCTGCAAGATTGAAAGATCATAATCTTCGCTGTGCGCATACTGGATTGCCATGTTGAACTTCCGCGCAAGCTGATCGACACTCTCCAACCGGGCTGGATCTTTTTTCAGTTCTTTTAAGTATTTTGTCGCAAGGTTATTTTCCTGTTGATAGTTGATGCTCATAACCCATTCGCTCATCGCCTGCACAGCCTCACCCATCTCATAATAGATGAGTCCCAGCAGATTGCGTGCTGGCACATTTCGCTTGTTATACCGCAGTGCCTGCAACAGAGATTCAATCGCACCGGACAGATCTCTCGCCGATGCCCGGTCATACCCAATATTGTAATAATAATTGGATGTATTCTGCGCTTTTTTAAGCATCGACAACGGAAGATAACATTCCGAACAATATCCATTTTTCCGCACCTGTGCACCACAATGGGGGCACAGCACCGGTCGCATTGTTGTTGCCATCTTATCTTCTCCTTGCCCGCACAGATACTGCATTATCCAATATGCTGCCTGTATTTCTCAAGTCCTGTGTCATCTGTAATACAATATCACTGATATCCTTCAAATCATTGCTGTAAATGGCTTCCTCCGCCTGATTCACTTCCGGAATCGGCGAGAAACGCTTCAATTCTTCTTCAAAATTTATCATACGGTTTCCTCCCATATGTCTTTTATCTTTCCTATCAGATACAGAGAGCCCACGCAAAACAGCATGCCGCCGCGTGCCTCCACAGCTGCATATGCTTCCGCGAAACAGCTTCGGATGTCATTATCTGCATAGACATGTACATTGCGTTCCGTCTTCTTCGCACAATCGCGGAACAATGCCGCAATATACTCTGCGGAGATTGCGCGGTCAGAATCCAGCGACGTCACATAGACCGCCTCCACTTCCAGATTCTGCATCAGATATGCGATCATCGGTTCGTAGTCCTTATCCCCGGCGACTGCAAAGAGAAGTGTTTTCTCCCGGTCTGCATACCCGGCATTCACGCTCTCAGTAAATCGCTCGATGGCACTCTCGTTGTGTGCCCCATCGATCACGATATTCCCATTCAGCTTCTCCATACGTCCCGGCCAGAAAAACGCATCCAGCGCAAGCTGTATTTTCTCCTGTGCGATTTGCCTGCCTAACAGCACCGTACCTGCTGTGATCGCAGTCACGGCATTGTCTACCTGATAGGTGGCCACACTATCAAGCCGCAAACCATTGTAACTATAATAGCGGCTATACATTGAAAAATCAATGGTTTTATCTGTAAATTCATCGATATTATACTCCACATTTGCGACATTTATTGCTTCTGCCGCAAGTGCTTCTGCCTGATTTTTTACGACGGCATCCGCTTCCAGACTGCCCGTGTGGTACACAACTGGAACGCCTGTTTTTATAATCCCGGCTTTTTCTCCAGCAATCGCCTCGATCGTGTTGCCGAGATATTTCATATGATCGAGCCCAATCTCTGTAATGATCGTCAACACCGGCACAAGCACATTGGTCGCATCCAGTCTGCCGCCAAGTCCGGTCTCGTAAATCACATAGTCCAGCTCCAGCTTGGAAAAATACACCGCTGCCATCGCAAACAGGAATTCAAAATACGAGAGATGCTGCAGATTTTTCTGCACCGCATGCTCGCATGCATTCCGTACAATCTGGTAGCATTCGACGAATTCTTCTTCTGTGATTCCCTCGATCCGTTCTGTGATGGAGATCAGATGTGGGGACGTAAAGGTACGCACCCGGTATCCCTCCTCTGTGAGTATCGCACGCAGGAACTGCACCGTAGAACCTTTTCCGTTTGTACCAGCCACATGAATCGCCTTATGTGCAAGATGTGGATTGCCAAGCAATGCCATGACCGCCTCTAAGTTCTCATTTCCTGATTTATTTCTTCCCTCTGTATGAGGTCCAAACAGCGGGATCTGGTTAATATAATCTTCTGCCTCTTTCATACTGTTGTTCATAATTGATTACTTCCTTTTTGTCCCGCAATCGCCTAGCGGTTATCCACTTTCTCCGGATATAAATCATGATGTACCAGACGATCGTAAGCGACCTTTTCCCAATTTGTGCCCGGACGTCCATAGTTACAATACGGATCGATAGAGATTCCTCCACGTGGAGTAAATTTTCCCCAGACCTCAATATATTTCGGGTCCATTGCCTTGATCAGATCCTTCATGATCGTATTCACGCAATCCTCATGGAAATCTCCATGATTTCGGAAACTGAACAGGTACAACTTCAGCGACTTACTCTCCACCATGCGCACATCCGGCACATAGGAGATGTAGATTGTCGCAAAATCCGGCTGTCCAGTAATCGGACAAAGACTTGTGAATTCCGGGCAGTTGAATTTTACGAAATAATCATTGTCCGGATGTTTGTTGATAAATGTCTCCAGAATATCCGCAGAATAATCAGACGGATACGCTACGTGCTGGTTTCCCAGCAAAGAAATTCCTTTTTGTTCTTCCTCTGTTCTAGCCATTTCTATCACCTCATAATCGAATCATTTTATCTAAGTGGAAGGAATAGATCACCTGCTCCTTCACCTTTTTTCCTGTCAATCGTTCCAGCACCTCTGCATACGAGGCAAGCTGTGCCCGGTATCTGCCAACCAGAGTCTCCTCGTCTGCGGCATCGGTCTTATAATCCATGACCACCACGTCGTCATCCTCATAAAAGTATGCATCAATAATTCCCTGTACAACTAGTACATCCGGCTCCGTGACATCATACACCTCCGATGCCGGAATACCCGCAGAAAACTGCCGTTCCTTGTACAGATTGCCCAAGCGCGCAGCTTCTATCATACGGCATCCAAGCGTAGATTGCAACATCTTCCTGATTTTGGCTTCCCGGATTGCCACAAGTTCCCGCTCCTCGAAAATGCCCCGCGCAAGCAATGCCGCCTTTTGCTGTGCGATATACGCATCCAGATCTCCGTCTGTATCCACCGCTTCAAATGGCAGCATTTCCATAAATTTATGAACGATCGTACCACGCTCCGCACCGGTAAGTGTGCCTGTTTTTCCTGCAGACTGTGCTCGTTTCGGAAGGTTTTTTTCTATTTCCTGCTCCGCAGTATCCGGAAGGGCAAATTCCGTATTGATATCATACCCTTTTCCATCATAGGCTTTCATCTTCTTAATATCCGAGATTGACAGCTTCGCTCCCAGGGTCGTCATCGGCATATGTGGATATACATAGGATACACTCGCCTCGTTTTTCGCATAGAATACATCTTCCTCTGCCTGCTCCGCCATACGGCGGATGTCTTCTAACTGTAACCGTTTGTGAAGCTCCATCGGAATCATCGCTGTCAGAATTTCCTCCTGGTTGCAAATCTCCATACGAATCTTCCCCTGCACCTTGCAGGCTGCCGCCAGCCGGTTATAACGCACCATACAGGCAAGCAGATGCTTCGCATAGCTGTCGGCATTTTTGCGGACATTATACGGAAGCAGCAACGGCTCCATATCTTCTACATAGGCATATTTTGCAAGCAGACGGTCCGCACCGCGTATTGCACCTGTAAGGATCAGCTTTTCCTTCGCACGCGTCATCGCCACATAGAGCACCCGCAGATTCTCTGCCATCATCTCCGCATCCTCGAGTGCCGCATAGATACTCCGAATCGCAGTATTATGTTTATACCGTCCTTTTATGTGCATCGCCATTGCAGCCAGATAATAGTCCGGATGCACCTGCACATTATCCTTTAACTCCATCCGGTTAAACTGCCGTCCCATCCCTGCGACAAACACGACCGGATATTCAAGTCCCTTACTCTTGTGGATACTCATAATCCGCACAACATCCGCATCCTCGCTCAGCACGCTTGCTTCGCCCTCATCCTTTTCCATCAGCTTCAGCTTATCGACATAGCGCAAGAAATGAAACAATCCTTTGTAATATCCATTTTCAAACTGCACTGCCTTTTGCAATAGCATATCGACATTGGATTTGCGGATATCGCCTGCCGGCATTGCTGTCACGTATTCATAATATCCCGTCTGCTCCAACAGCTCCCAGATGAGATCCGATACTGATAAATGCTGTTTTTTCTCTTTTAGATCTTCGATCAGATCAAGCAGGCGTCTGACTTTTCCGCCAAGTTCTGTATCTGCCTGATCCTCTGCATAATACTCACAGATATCGTACAGACACAATTTTTCAGATACGGCATTCCGCACCGCAGCACATATCTGCGCAAGTTCTGACTCATTCAAGCCGCCGATCGGCGACAACAGCACTGCCGAAAGTGGAATGTCCTGCCGGCTGTTGTCAGCCACGGAAAGCATTGCCATGATCACCTGTATCTCGACCGCCTGAAAATATCCCTTGGACTTTTCAAGATATACTGGAATCCCCTGTGCCGTGAGCGCATTGTAGATCACATCGCCATAATCCTTCAGGCTTCTTGCCAGTATCACAATATCCTTATACCGAACCGGGCGGTAACATTCTTCTTCCTCGTCATAGACCTGCATGCCGGTATCCGGCTGCATCAGCGATCGAATCCGGTTCGCGATCATATAGCCCTCCACCGTATCTTTCTCCGGAGATCCATACTGGCGAAGCTGCTCCTCGCTCAAATCCCCGGTATCATCTACATCAGCAAACAACAGTTCCACATCCTCGGCAATATGGACGCCCTCCGGTGGCTCCGGAAACTGCTTGCCCGGTACAAGTGCCTGTTTCTCATCATATGTGATACCACCTAAATCGCTTCCCATCAACTGATAGAAGAAATAATTGATTGCGCGCAGCACAACCGCACGGGAACGGAAATTATGATTCAGTTCGATCTTAATATCGTTTCCTTCCGCCTGATATCGGTTATATTTTTTGACAAATATCTCTGGACGCGCCATACGGAAACGGTAGATACTCTGTTTCACATCGCCCACCATGAACATATTATGCACGTCGCGGGATTTGCCCGATACTGCAGTCAGAATATCCTCCTGCAGATAATTGCTGTCCTGATACTCGTCAATATAGATTTCCTCATACCGGTTTGCAATCGTCTTTCCGATTTCTGTTGGAACTGCTGTACCATCCTCATCATAGCCGGCACACACAAGCTGGTATGCCATATGTGAGATATCCGAGAACTCCAGCATCTTCCTTTTCTGCTTTTCTTCCATAAACCGCGTCATGAATTCCTCAGTCAGGGAGAGTAACGGAAGCAGATATGTTTTTAACAGCTGCATATCTTCTAAGATCTGTGCTTCCGACTGCTTAAAGCTGTCAAGCTTTTTGCTGTCAAATTCATCCTTATATTCCTTGCGGAGCGTCTTACAGGCTTCCTGTAATTCTTTGTCTCCGGTAAACTTCTTTCTCGAAAGCGTCGCCCATTTACTCTCGATTGCCCCCTTCATCGCAGCATAACTGTCCGCCTGCCCGATTGCCTGCAGCTTCTCGATATCCGATTCGATCTGCTCCCGGTACTGCTCCGGTCCATCCGCCTCCTCGCAGATCGCAAGGCACCGCTCTGCAAGCTGTACGGCTGCCGCCGCCTTTTTATGCAGGATATCAAGCATCGCCTGCATCCACGGTGCATGGTTTAAATCCTCCGCCGTGTCAATCTGCAGTCCCATTCTCGCTTCCTCTAAAAACCGCTCCGGTGCTGGAAAACTTGTGATCTGCCGATAGATCTTGTCTAACACATCTTTGAGATTTTCGTCCCGTTTTCCATCACAGAACACCTCCAACAGGCGCCCAAATTCTGTATCGCCCTGTTCCTGCAGCTGTGCATACTTTTCCTCAAAAAGCGCGGTCATTACATCATATTTCAACATTTCCAGCATACCCGGATCTCCGATTCCAACCGCCGGGTCCAGATTCAGATAACTGAAATACTCCTTTACGATATTCAGGCAGAAACTATCGATCGTCGTGATATCCGCACTCTGGATCAACATGTTCTGCTTTGCAATGTGCTCCGATTCCGGATACTGTTCCTGTGCTTCCTCCAGCTTTTTCAAAAGCTTCTCTTTCATCTGCGCCGCTGCCGCCTTAGTAAAAGTCACGACCAGAAAAGACGTGATATCGACCGGATGCTCCGGATCAATCATCTTCTGGTAGATACGTTCCACGAGCGTTGCCGTCTTACCGGAGCCTGCAGCTGCCGATACAAGAATTGTCTTGTCTCTCTCTTTAATTACCTGTTCCTGTTTTTCTGTCCATGGCATACGCTATGCATCTCCTCCAATAACTGTTCCTTCTCCTTTGCGCTGTGCTTTGTGTAGTGATAACGGTTGTTTCCGTATTTTTCATCAAACCGGCACACATCTTTGTATGCGCAGTAATCGCACGCGGTCTTGTTGGACTCCCGCATCGGATTTTTGTCGATCACTCCCGATTTCATCTGCGTGACAAGTGCAGATGCCTTGTACTCGGCATAGGCAAGCACTGTGTCAAATTCCTCCGCATCATCCCGTGCCAGTCCTTTGTATGTCAGCTGCCTCTCCCGTGCTTCCTCCGCCTCTGTCTCATTTTCCGCCTGCACATATGGATCCTGCATATGATAATAATACATACTGTCTGTCACAATCTTATAGTGTTCTGCCTCCGCGCGGTTTTTGTTCCACTCCTGATCGACCAGTTCACGCATCACATCTGTATAGATTGCAAGCTGCAGTTCCAGTCCCTCGTACAGATCACCAAGATCAAACTCATGTGCCCCGGATTTGTAATCGATCACACGCAGGGAAATCGTCTGCTCTGCTTCATTCACATACAAATCTCCGCGGTCCACCACGCCAACTAAGGACAACTGTTCATCTCCAACCTGCAGTTTTTTTCGGAATGCATACTCAAAATACCGCGGTTTGTAAGACGCATCCATCATCGCCTGCAGCTTCTGCACGGTCCGTTTTCCGATTCGGATCAAACTCTTCCGTAGCACTTCATACTGTCCGGCATCCAGCTCCTGTCCGGCGTATTCCTTCGCAAAGTTTTCATTCACGAATTCCTCTGTCTTCGCATCCCGCTCCTGCTCGGACAGTGTCTCCCATGCATTGTCCTTCTGATCCCGCACATAGCAAAACATCTGCTCCATCGCACCGTGCAGGATCATACCGACGTTCCGGTTGTCGATACCATGAATCTGCCGCTCCTCTAACCGTAGAATGTATCGAAGGAAAAATGCATACGCACAGCTTGCATACTGTTCCAGCTTCGATACGGACATCGCCATATCCTGTAACCGGATCAGCTGTGTGACCTGTTCCGCCAGCTTCTCCGGCAGATTCTGGTACTGCATCGCCTGTTTCATCCGTTCGAGTGTCCGGGCATCTCCATGCTTCAGATACAGCTTATATAACTGCAGTGTCTCTTTCTCGTGGCTGTGATTACCCTCGAGCAATTCCCGGATTCCTATGATTAAAACCTCCAGCCCGGATTTGTCTGTCACGATCCGGTTCTCCATCCGCTGTCCCTGTAATTCCTTCTTGTCCGGAAAAATTCTTCGAATCCGGTCTAATATATAAGATGGCCGCATTGTCTCATTCGTGGCACTCATACACACATAGGATAAATGCAGACAATCCTTTGGCTTCGTCATGTTCTGATACAGGTAAAACTGTTCGGTGTAGCTGTTCACCCGCTCTGTCGGCGCCATATGGATACCAAATGCACCCAGTCGTTCTTTCTCGCGGTCATTGATGATCTGACTGCGTCCGGCACGTTTCGGAATGACGCCGTCATTTACACCCACAATAAACAACGCCCGGATATCACCTAGTCTGGTTCGCGTGATATCGCCGACTACGAGCATATCCAGTGTCGGTGGCACCATACCAAGTGTGACATCCTTCATTCCTACGGCAAACAGTTCCTCAAACTCCTGTACATTGACCGTGTCCTCCGGCATGATCTCCACCATCTTGTCAAAGATCTGCCGCACCTTCTCATACAGTCCGGCATCTTCAAACTGCGTCTCCATCGAAAGCGTCTCCATAAGCGCATAGATGGCTTCGACAAACACGGAAATCTTCTTTTTTCCACTGGAGACTGCCTTGTAAAATGGCTGCAATATTTCCATCACAACCTGACGCAGTTCATCCACGGTGTCATCCTCACCGTTTAGAAATGGCTGGCTCCAGCTCCGGATTCCCTTTCGTCCACGCGCCAGCACGTAGTTTTCCAGCATCTCGATCTCCGATTGTTCCAACGACTTTACAACTCCGGATTTTAAGAACGCAAACACACTGTCATAACTGAAATTCTCATCGACGATTCGCAGCACATGCGTAAGCGCATCCACACATGGATGATTCTTCACCGGCATCGTCATATCAATAAAATAAGGAATCTCATATTGCGGCAATATCCGCTTTGCAAATTCCGCCGTTTCCTCCAGATTTCCACTCACGATTGCAATATCCCGGTAACGATAGCCCTGCTCCATCACAAGGGTACGAATCTGTTCTGCAACGCCGGTCAGCTCCTGTGCCGGCGTATCATACGCCGTAATCGTAATCGCCTGTTCCTCATCTTTCCCGACACGGTACGGATAGCGGAACAGATTCTGCTCCAGATGTGCCAGCGGATGGCCCTTGCTCCACCGTTTACAGCCATCCTTTCCTAAGAACAATGCCGGTTCCACAACCACATGTGCCTGCTCGGCAGTAAGCAGCAAATGCTCGATTGTCTGCTTCGTAAGTGCAAACAGTTCATGCTCTGCCACGTGCTTTTTCTCATAGGTTGCCGCGTCAATCGTCAATACGATTGTCACTTTTTTCGCCCGGCGCAGCAACACGGAAATCAGATTCAACTGAATCGGTGTAAATCCGGTAAATCCATCTAATACGATCTCACTGCCTGCAATCAGCTCCGATTGTTCCGCTGCCGCGGTCAGGAGCTCCAGCATCTGTTCTGCTACGATAAAAGACTGCCCTTTCTTCTCCTCAAACGCATCGAAAATTACCAGCATGTCCTGCAGCTTTCTCGCAAGCACACGTGCCTCCTCCGAATCGTCCAGCTTCTGTAACGCCTCCCGCAGCCGTTCCCGTGGAATATCATACTGGTAGATCTCTGACATCAACGATTTTGCCTCGTCGATAAATCCTGCCTTATCCAGACTTCCGGCATACAGAGACAGCTCTTCTTTGTGCTCCTGTGCTGCCTTTCGCAGCAACATAGATTTTCCGAAATCCTCCAGCACCTTCTTCGGCTTGATATGCAGCTCATCAAATATCCGATATGCCAGCCGGTTAAACCCGATGACGTCAATCTGGAAGCTGCCACCGCGCGGATGCTTCTGCACAAGCTTTCGTTGAATCTCCAGCGAATACTGTTCCGGGACAAGCACGATCACATTTTCCCGCTCATCCTGCATTGTCCGACGTATAATGTCCTCGTAAATATATTCTGATTTTCCTGCCCCGCTTGGGCCAAGGATAAACTGTAACGCCATGTACTCCTCCGTCAAAAAAATAAGCCGGAAGTTTTTCGCTCCCGGCTTTTTCTTAATCCTGTTTAAACAACTGATCCTGTACCTCTTCGATATCCGGATACCAGACGCCTTTGATCTTGATGAAATCAATATTTACTTCCAGATACTGTCTCTTCACGCCATTGCGATCCTTCATCGTTCCACGCAGTCCAAGCTTCAGGGTAACACCCTCTCTTGCATCTGCAGTCTTACCATGCTCCAGCTGGATCTTGTCGTTGAATGCATTTACCTCAGAAGTGCCCCAGATGGATGTATCAATAATCTTGATCGATGTGTAGTTTGTCTCCTGCACATATGGTAAGATTTCCTCAACCAAGGCTTTGTTTGCTGTTATGTATTCCGGTACTAATGCCTGTAATTTCTCACTGTCATCCTCATTGACCGCTGTCTGGAATGCTTTGACTGCATCCTCATAAGTCTCCGGTCCGTTCGGCTTTAACACAACCTTTGTCACAAACATATAAATACCAAATACGATTGCTGCAAATATGATGAACTTGAAGATCGTGCCAAACACTTTGCCGACGCCGCTTCCGCCGCCCTGTTTCTTGTTCAGCTCTTTGTATTCCTTTACGTCTTCCTTCGTAATCTTGACAGGATCTGTTCCCCCGATACTGTTCCCATCATAGATGTCACCATAATCATCGGTTGGTGTATATGCCCTTTGCTGTACCGGCTTCTTTCCGTTCTCACCTTTCAGCCCAAGACTTGTCTTCATCTTCACCACCGGGCGCCCACATTCCGGACAGATCGTAATTCCATCCTGCACCCTTGCTCCACATGATTCACATACAGCCATATTACTAACCCCTTTCTTCTGTATCATATGTAGTATAGTATATCTCACGGAGGCATTTTCTTCAAGTGATTCTTTTCTTATGAAAGGGAAAATCGCGAAAAAAAAAAGGATACAATCTGTATCCTTTTAAAAGCAGTTCGTAGGGGAATCGAACCCCTGTTTTCGCCGTGAGAGGGCGACGTCTTAGCCGCTTGACCAACGAACCATCTTGAAACCTTTGTTACTATAACAAATATATAACATGTTGTCAACAACTTTTTTTAATTTTTTTAATTTTTTTTAATTCATGGCATATTTTCGTAAAGATATACGTCCATATGCCATGATCCAACATCCTTATTTCGACTTCTCCGGCCGGTACAAAATATCCACGAATGTATTGACACTCTGCTCGCAGACTTCTCTTGTCGTCTCCTGCTTCACAAGGATATAACGATCTGTGTGTCCCTTCATGACATACGCCGGCTTTCCATCCTTGTCGATACAGTCATACTCCTCCATCAGCACCGGAAGCAGCTCTCCGGAAAACTGTGCTTCAAATGCTGCCTTCTGGTTCGCCGTCAGCTCTAACAGCACATTGCTTCGCTTCTCCTTCACTGCATCGCTCACCTGATGCTCCATTGTCGCTGCGATCGTGCCGCTCCGCTTTGAATATTTAAATACATGCATCTCATAGAGATTCAGCTTCTCCAGATTTGCCACCGTTGTTGCAAATTCCTCCTCGGTTTCCCCCGGGAATCCTACAATCACATCTGTCGCGATCGCCGGACGATCATATGCCCTGCGGATCATCTCGCATTTTTCCATATATTCTTCGATTGTATATTTCCGGTTCATCCGCTTTAACGTCTCATTGCAGGCACTCTGCAATGACAGATGGAAATGCGGACACACCTTATCAAGCGCTGTGATACCATCCAGGAATTCCTCTGTGATCACACGCGGCTCCAGCGATCCCATCCGGATACGCTTAATACCATTCACTTTGGCAACTGCCTGTAACAGCATCAGCAGCGATGCACCATCCTCATCCTCATAGGAAGATAAATTGATTCCTGTAATCACGACTTCCTGTACGCCTTCTACTGCCAGCCCTTCTACCTCCCGCACGACATCCGCAAGCTTCCGGCTGCGGATTCTGCCACGTGTATATGGGATGATACAATACGTGCAGAAATTATTACAGCCGTCCTGCACCTTGACATAGGCACGGCATCGCTCGTTCGGCTTTATGAGCGTCATTTCCTCATATTCGTTCGTGTGATTGATGTCGATCACAACCTCATGCATGGACGTATCCTCATAATATTCACTTAAGATACGGGCAACATCCTTCTTGCAGTTGTTTCCGATCAGAATATCGATGCCTAGATCCTTTGCCAACGCTTCCTCGGCTGCCTGCACATAGCATCCGGCTGCCACAATGACCGCTTCCGGGTTCTTCTTTTTCGCGCGGTGCAGCATCTGTCTCGACTTTCGCTCCGCCATATTCGTGACCGAACACGTATTGACGATATACACATCTGCAAACTGTGAAAATGGTACAATCTCGCATCCATTTTTCTTCAAAATATCCATCATACTGTCTGACTCATATTGATTCACCTTGCATCCAAGTGTGCAAACTGCTACTTTTTTATTTAAAATATTCACATACATTTTACGCAAATTTCTCCTGCTGATTCTTGACTTTTATAGTGTAAACTTTTATTATAGTAACATAGATAAAAAAAGTGCGAAAGATATATTTTTGAGATTATTTTTCGCTTTCATAATATACAAGGAGGTTTCTATATGTTAAAGGTTAAAATTTCTCTCAACTCTATCGATAAGGTAAAGAGCTTTGTAAATGACATCAGCGGTTTTAATGCTGAGTTTGACTTAGTATCTGGTCGTTATGTTATCGATGCAAAGTCTATCATGGGTATTTTCAGTTTGGATATTTCCAAGCCAATCGACTTAAATGTACATACAGATAAGGATACAGAAGATATCATGGCAGCGTTAAAGCCATATCTTGCTGAGTAATCTCATAGTTCGATAGAAAGCAAAAAACCTCCCAGATGGGAGGATTTTTTGTTTTATTCTTTATTTTTCTGTCAGATACTGAATCATACCCGGTCCAAGTGCATCGGTCGGTCGCTGCATAAATCCATGTTTTTCATAAAATGGCTCTCTGCCCTTGGCACACATCAGACATAGCATCATCGTGCTTCCCTCTTCCCGCAGAGATTCCACATACGCTTTTAATTTCTGTATAATCTGCGAGCCAATGCCCTGTGCCTGCACCTGTGGGATCACGATCAGATCCTGAATATAACAGACCACGGCACCGTCTCCAACGACACGTCCCATACCAACGACCTGTCCGTCCGCATCGACCGCTTTTACTTTATACAGACAATTCGCAAGGGCATGTGCCGCCTGCTTGTCTGTCAGTTTCTTCCAGCCAACTTTCTCCCGAAGTGTCAGATACTCTTCCAGAGAAATATCATTTTCAATGAGTGTTATCATGTTTTAAGTCCTTCTTCCACCGTCGTATATCGCTACATACGCATCGGAATTCCACGCTCCGCCAGATATGCTTTGAGATCCATGATCTCCAGCTCCTTGTAGTGGAACAGGGATGCTGCAAGTGCTGCGTCTGCTTTTCCCTCTGTCAGTGCATCATAGAAGTGCTCCTTCGTTCCTGCACCGCCGGACGCAATTACCGGAACGGATACATTTTCGGCAATCAGTCTGGTCAGCTCCACGTCGTAGCCTGCCTTTGTTCCATCACAGTCCATACTCGTAAGCAGGATCTCTCCTGCGCCCATCTTATCTGCCTGCATCGCCCACTCGATCGCATCAAGTCCGGTATCGACACGTCCACCGTTCTTGAACACATTCCAGCCGCTTCCATCTTCTCTTCTTCTCGCATCAATCGCAACGACCACACACTGGCTGCCAAACTTGTCTGCAGCATCACTGATCAGCCGTGGTGTATTGATAGCAGAGGAATTGATACTGATCTTATCGGCGCCCTCACGTAAAATCGCCTTAAAATCATCAACTGTACGGATACCGCCGCCAACCGTAAACGGAATAAATACAGTCTCCGCAACCTTCCGCACCATATCGATCACGATATTTCTCGAATCCGAAGATGCTGTAATATCCAGAAATACAAGCTCATCCGCACCTGCCTTATCATAAGCAGCACCAACAGCAACCGGATCACCTGCATCCTTCAAATTCACAAAATTGATACCCTTTACAACCCTGCCATTGTTGACATCCAGACAAGGAATAATTCTCTTTGTATGCATACTCTCTTCCTCCCCGTCTCTTATAAGTGTATAAAGTTATCCAATATTTTCAGTCCTACCGTCGAACTCTTCTCCGGATGGAACTGACACGCAAATACATTTCCCTTTTCCACAGATGCATGAATCTCCACGGAATAGTGTGTCCGCGCTGCAACATCTGCTTCGTCCTTCGATTTCAGGTAATACGAATGCACAAAATATACATATGGGTGTTCCTCCACACCGGCAAATAATTTTGCGCCCGGTGTGATATCGAGAGAATTCCATCCAATCTGTGGCACCTTCAGATCCGGTGCATCTGGAATCCGTAAAATCTCGCCGTCCAAAATTCCAAGTCCCGTTGCTCCCGGGCTTTCCTCGCTTGTCTTATACAGAAGCTGTAAGCCAAGGCAGATTCCAAGAAATGGTGTCCCGGCATCTACCACATCGTAGATCACCTGATCCAGCTTGTACTCCCGCAGCTTACCCATCGCATCACCGAAGCTTCCCACGCCCGGCAGGATCACCTTGTCACACGATAAGATCAGATCCTTATCCCGCGTGATAACAGCTTCTTCGCCCAGATAATGCACTGCTTTTTCTACACTTTTAATGTTGCCTGCATCGTAATCTAAAATTGCTATCATCGTCTCATCCTCATTGTATTCAAGCATTTTTATTGTATTATCTTATATTTTAGCCATATTCAAATGGCATTTCGTTACTTTTTATTACAATCTGTTACATTTCGTTACACATCATAATTAGTAAATATTTAGTACGCTAACTTTCATACTAATTACAAATTAATTGCTTTGCTACTACATTGATCTGTAATAATTGTTCGTTACTTGGTTTTACATCAACATAGTTATCCATCGTCGTTGAAATTTTACTATGTCCTAATATATATTGCAATGTTTTAGGAGGTAAATACTGAAAATTTGTCGCAAAGCTATGTCTGCAAATATGCGGTTCAAATTTTCTTATTGGATTATCTGAATTTGCATTATTAAATCTCTTAATACAGTTTGCCAGATATTCTTCCACATGTGATCGTACAATCGTTTTTCTACTTCTTGTTGCCAGAAATACAAATCCTTCATATGCATTTCCACGCTCATCATAACACACAGGCTCAATATCACCTTTAAGATAACGATTTTTTAATATACGTTCAAAGCATTCATATACTCCATCTGTCATCGGTATTGTTCGATATCCTTTAGCGGTTTTCGTTGGCAGAACAACATGCGTATGATTAATACATTGCAACTGTTTTTCTACCTTAATAAGCCTATTACTCATATCAATATTATCAAGCGTCAAACCACATAATTCAGAGGCTCTTAAGCCTGTCCAGAATAGCACATAAATCATATCATAACAATGTGCGCTATTTGTATCTTTAGAACAGAATTCAAGAAATCTATTCATATCCACAATAGAGATTGCTTCCATGTTTTTACTATCGCTTCTATCCGTTGTAATTCTGCGGAATGGATTTTTGATAACATAATCGCGATCTATTGCATACTCAAACACTCGTTTTATGAGACTAATTTGTGTCTGAATAGATGAACCTCTGTATTTCTTTTTCATATCAACTAGCCACTCTTCACAATGCTCTGGTTTGATTTTCCCAATCTCCATATAACCCAACTTATATTGCTTGAGCGTATTCACTGTGACATTATATCCAACTTTTGTATTATGAGCCAACTTCTTCCTATTATATAGAAACTGCAAATATCTATCCATTACTTCTAATAAAGTAAGTTTTGCTCCATCAATGTCAATATTATTATCTAATTGTGCTGTTAATTCAGCCTCCTTCTCCCGTAAACTCTTCGGCGATTTCTTACCTTTTGGTAATTGATCTGTTTCTTCAAGCCTATATGAACTTATTACCCTCTTTTTTCCCACGCAGTCTGTATAATGATATTCATACCGCTTTGTCTTAGGATTATAATATTCATTATCTCGCAGTTTTTTTCGTGCTGGCTTGTTCTTTTCTGAAACGATTTTATTTGCCATTGTCCAGCCTCCTATCAATTAAAGAGTGCCTTAAATGTGCATCATGTGTCACATTATAGCACACCCAAAACCCTCTGTCTATTTCGCATATATCTATATTTGCTCTACTTGATTTAAATAATTTTCAAATTGTTGCCGTTTTATTTTGATTGTTCTTCCAAGAGTTAGATGATATTTGCATCCATAATCTTCAGCCACAATAGATCTCAACCGGTGTTCACCAATACCAAATAATTGAGATGCCTCCTTAATATTTAGCAAAAATTTGTTATCCAATGTTGCAATACTATCTATATAAATCATCTCCTTACACAAATTAAGGGCAGAAAATATATCTCTGCCCTTCCACAATTTATTATTTCTATTTTAATGCTCCTTCAAAATCAGCAATAGCTTTATCCGTTGCTTCTTGGAATTTTATTTCTTCCTTTTCCATATATCGCTTTTGCTTCTCTATAAGTTGTTCGTATAATGAACAAAGCCTCTTTGCTTTTTCAATTTGATCCTTCATTTTTTTCTCATACTCTTTAAAGGTCAATGCATTCGTGATATTTCCCCATGTACTCATCTCATTTACTTTCCACTGTAACTCCGCATTTTCCTTTCTCATTGCTTCATTTTCCACACGTAATCTATCCACTTCATCGCTAAGTAGACGAATCTTTTTATCCTTTTTATCTTCCATTTATTTTTACCTCGTTTTCTTGAAATTAAAAAAGACACCGTGGTTGGTGTCTTAATAAACTTAAATTTATTAAATTAAAAAGAGCAGGAGATTAATCCTGCCCTTTAGCGTACAAATATAAAAATTATAAATTATTATATAATATATCCTCCAACATATCCACCAACTTCTTTTCGAAGAATATATCCTCCAACATTAATCATCATGATAATTACCTCCTTCTTTTATTTATTATATGCATAATGATATAATCTATGTATCACTAATCGTGATAGTAAACCCAGAATATGAATTTAACCAATTGGTAGAAATAATTGTAATTATATCTCTTTCGGAATTTACTTCTATATCATAACATTTTTTGTTATCAAAAACAAGATGGTCTTTAATTGTAATTCCAGAATCACATATTAATTTAAAATATATGCCATCACAGATCGTCAATGATAACCAATGAAAATTTATCCAATGATCATTACCGGACTCTATAATCTCTCTACAAACTGTTAAAAAGGGATATTCGTAATAATCATTTGGGATTATTGTTTCATATTTTCTAGCAATTTCCCCATTCTCATCTATCTCTTGTTTGTCATCTGTTTCTTTTACAAACTCATTTTCTAATTTTACTTTACTTCCAGTTGGCAAAATTATATAACTATCCAATATATGACAATCATCTCTTTCAAAAGTTGTTATGATTGGTGGATATTCACCATTTACTTTATATATTTTATGTGTCATATCACCTTTTGCGACCAATCTCCCATTTTCTTTTGATATTCTAATATTTATTATTAAATCAGTCTTAAAAGGTTTTTTATATAAGTCCATAAACGTATCAATTGATTTTTTGTAGTATAAATCAATTGATGAACATTGTTCTATTTGTAAATTTGTTGGTTTCAAAATTAATTCTAATGAATTTTTCTTTTCATTTTCACTCATTATATTTAAAAACTCTTTAGATATTACTACTTTTCCATTTTCTGCTCTAATCCAACGTTTTATCTGCCCTGTTTCTTCCATGTATTATGTTCTCCCTTCCAATCAGCATTTTGTTTGTGCTGCACAATACGATATGCCACGTTCATCAATGTAATATGTACTTGCCAATCCATCCACAAAACCGCATCTTACATATCCTTGTTTAGTCATATTCTGCAAATGCCTGTATGCAGTGCTATATGATTTTTTCTTTGTCGTTGATATGCTCTCTAATATCTGAGAAATATTCATTGCATTCAATGGACTAACCGCATTCTTTTCATTCATCAGCAACAAAATCTCGTAATCAAATTTTGTCAAACCTCTTCCCCCCCTCCTTGTCTCTCGTCATTAAATGCTAAAAAAATATTGACATTTCTGCCTCTATATTATTGTTCTCTCTTTTCTTGCATAATCTAATGCACATTCTTCATTCAGGATTTTCTATGTGATACAGAATTTATTTTTTTTATTATCAAGGTACATATTCTCAAAATTTTAATGGAAGTTGTTGAGTGATATACTCAAAAGACTTTTTATTTGAATTGAATAAATCAAAAATATCTGCTATAATATGTTTTGCATAATATTACATATGTACAGATCAAAGTCTGTGCAAACATTGGATATTGCTAGTATCCAATTTGCTAAGTCGGATTTGCTAGATCCGACTTTTTTTATTTCCATATCTGAATAGTAACACCTTGTTTCTCATTCGTCAAGTATTTTATACATTTTTTTGTAGAATTATTGTATTTTTCATATTTTATTGTATATTTAGAGTTGTATGAATATATTTTTACCGCATAAATATCCATATTTTTTATTATTATTGTATGGATATATTGTTTTTTTGTGTGTGGCGTATTATAATTGTATATATTAAATTGTATAAAATGAGAAATTCCATATAATTATCTTGTAGAAAAAGAGGTCATACAAATGCCATTTGCAAAAAAAACACCTAGATATAATAAAATGCAAAAATTATTTATTGACGGAAAAGAAATAACTTTAATAGAACATCTTCAAGAATTACGAACAAAAAATAAAATAACAAAGAAAAAAATATCTAACATAGTTAAACAAAACGATACCTGGTATTCTCAAATTGAGCGAAACGGAAAAAATGGTGATGATAATCGTCAAAAAACTATTTATAGACCTGATTTGATTAATATAATATCTATTGTTAAATATGGTGCAAATAATATATCTGAATTAGGAAATTATAAAGCGCAAAGCGAAGTATATCTTGACAAAATAATAAAAGCTGTACCTCTTGAAGAATCCTCGATTCCTCTGGAATGGTATCAATTGCCTAATTCAAGAACACCTGAAGAACAAGAAAAACTATTTGAATCTTTGATGGATTCTATAAATACATCACTACGTCAATCATTTTATAATCTTAAATACAGTGACAAAAATGATTATTTAAATAAACTTAAGGAAATTAATGCCTCATTAAAACTTGACGTATGTTTTATTATTTCACTTGCAGGACTTCCATTTTCGGAATTTTTATATGAAGCAGATCAAAATAGAATTGACACTTTATTAAAATCTATCATGGAAACAATGGATCATAGAGAAAACACTTCAACAGAAAACAATACATCCACTAATTATTTTTATTATAATGAAATTTTAGATAAAATAAAAAATTATATTGAAATTGCCAAATATACAAGAAGAAATAGTTTTGAAATTCTACCTGTTGATGATATGTTTCCTAATAATCCTAATACCCCAAAATGATATTTATATATCAAAAGTTTTATATAAAGGTCTGGCATAATACCAGACCTTTGTATTATTTATATAATTCTTCTTGATGAAATTGATATGTTCTATATGTCATAAGATTTCTTTTCGCTATCCATCCGGATATCAGTTTTCCATCACTTGTCTCGTATTCAATCTTAATCCAGTTTTTTACGTCTTCCGTTTTATACACTTGATCGTCATACAAAAGCGTGGCAACTACTGCTGCATGACTGCTCGGTTCATAATACAATTTTGCGGACTCTGTATTTACTATGTACGTATCTTCTTTTCCCTCTTTATTTACTATTATTTTCTCATAACAGGACTTACATACATCTGCAATTTGTTTAACACCTGTATATACTGCAAATCCCGCCAAAAATAGAGCAACTATTATGAACATAGCTGTTAAACATGGTACTATTTTCCAAAGAAAACTCCATATACATTTTTTTATTTCATCAGGAGATTTACCTTTGATTTCCTTAATAAAGTTATTAACATTAAATTTTTCATCTTTTTCTTTAATATCTTCATGTAGTTTTAAAGAAACGTTCGGAACCAAATTCCAATTATCAATAAAATTAAATTTACTTAACGTAGATATAATATTATTAATAGCAATGTCACTCATATATACTATGTTCACCCTAAACACTTTTTGCAAAATATTTAGACATGACTTAGATACTAAATCTTCATTACCATTTTCTCTGTCATAAAACATGTTATTTATTATAGCTACATTTTGTGAGAAACCTTTTACAACAGATTCTACAGCGTATTCACTTTTTACTGTTTCTAAACTTCTCAATAATGGTAGCAACACATCAACATTTGTACCTAATTTTTCCAATGCATTGAAATATGTATAATTAATCTCGTCCATTTTTTCCTCACTAGACATATTTTTTATATACATTATCACATATTATTTTCAATATCTAGTCTTTTTTTTATTTTTTACACTATATCTAGTGTTCGTTTTCAAAAAAAAGAAAAGCCACAACCTTTTACAGTCATGACTTTTCCCAAATCAATCATATATTTAGGAGTTTCCTCAACTAAATACCATATACATTATATCAATAGATTGCCGAATTTGTAAATATCTGATTATATTACGAATGTGTTACCAAAGTGTGGGGGCTTCATTTTCCTTGATAATCTTTTTGAATAAATATCAATTTGTTTCAAGGAAAATTTTTTTGAACTGAAAAAACTGAACTTATCTGCCTTTGATTATACCTTGCCTTGTCATTTTATACAATATTTTATTCTATTTTCACATGTCTTGGATTCCTAAACTTAAAGCTCTCAATGCATCTGTATAATTACCAACTGGGCTACCAAGTGCCGGCAATCCTACTTGAATGGTATCTACCCATTTACTTCCTTTGCCTACTACCTGTTTTACCTGATCTGCTGATAATACTTTTATCTGATCCATATAATCATTGGGAATCATAATCTCGCCATCATATTTTTCAATAATCTTTGCTAGATCACCATTTTCGCGAGTGTAGATTATCTTTGCCAGATTATCAGCTCCACCGACTGACCAGCGCATCTTGCGCCCTTTCATCCGATTAGTGATAAGGCTACAGTTCTGGTTCTCTTGCACACCCATGTTTTTGTATATCTGTCCTTCAGGAGCCTGCAGATCAATACCCATTTTTCTGAGCTGATCTTGCCAGCGCGGAAGTCCATCGATGTTGTTACTCAAATATCTATATAGATCCTTTGCATTCTTCAGATCTGTCTTGTGTTGGTCATCATCGATGCTATTTATATATGTCTCGATATCCTGCAGACCACTTTCATAATTTCCCGACATTATTTTATCAAGAATCCTTGATGCAATTTTTTTATGTTTAATGCCACCATGAATCTTATTAACAATATGGAATCGATCCAGCTGAAAGATCCGTTCCGGATTATAGGTGTTGCTGATCCAAGCAGCTCCGTCGCCATTTAATACTCGGATTTGGTCTGCATCTATATGAAAAACACTCTGGATGAGTGCTTCTGTTTTCGTATTAAATTTGTTTGCACCGGTCATTCCGGCAAGCACTTTCTTATTAACTAATTTTTTTCCATCTTCGCTCCAACCGGAATAAACGGTTGCAAGTTTCATTTTCTGTGATTTTGCTTTCTTCCTGTTTTTCTGAATATTCAAATAAACGCCATCTGCTTCCATGAAGATAATTGGCGTTTCTGTCTCGCCTCTGGTTGTTTCTTCTTCCATCTCAGACAAGATAATTTCTTCTTCCTTGCTTATCTCTTTGCCTATCTGTTGCACGACGTTCCAAGCTCCATGACTGCTAATTATTTGTCCTGTCGTCTGAGATATTAACTCTGCTGTTTTTCGATATGGCATTTCCGCTGCAGCTTCACTAATTATTTTCGCCAGATTAGATGAAACAGCTCCAATTTTTTCCATTTTCATCTGATCTTCTAAAAGGTACACATAGCGTTTAGTCTCTCGATCTAAATACATATGCCGGTTATATTCGACTTCCCCATATATCGTTTTAACCGTTGCTTTTCGTATCTGCTTATTTGCATATCTTTTTTTATCTCTTGTTTGCATTAGGTGACTATCAAGCTCTTCGAGCAATTCTCTCGTCATCTGCCTAGCTGCTTCACACACAGCCGAATATATCTTTCGTTCCATATCCTCAAACTTTGTTGTCAGAAGCTCATCCATGTGGTAATTCATATTCATTTCCTCCTGACTTTATTATACCATTTCTGGTAAGAAAAAGGATAGCGGTCTCAGACTGCTATCCTTGTCCTAAACCAATATATAATTTATAGTCCATCGCGATCCAGAGTTTCATCCCTCACTCTGACATATGCCATCCAGCATCTGTGCTCCTACACACAGGGCATGCTTTGTTCCATACCAAGTATTATTATCCTTCCGAAGGCTCCCGATCTCATGGTCGCCATCCCCTTCATCGCTCCGTATCTTCCAGTTGAATCACTGTCTTTTCGCTTTTCTCATTCATACATTTTCAAGATCAACAGACTTTATGATATACTCGAAAACGAACTGAATCAAAATAAGTTAATCAGCGGGCTAACGGGTGAATTAAACATCGCTGTGACTTATGAACTTATCAATGAACATGCAAGGGTATGCCAATTCAACCCCTTGCATGTTTTATTTTATCAAAGTTCTCGAAAATCTAAAAATGTACAAATTAAGTATTTTTTCTATTTTACACAATTCAGTGTAAATTTCTTATTCATCGTTCCAATGCTGCATCTGCAGCTACACTTCGTATTATTTTTTTCTGGGGGATTGGGGAACACCCCAACAAGCGGGATTTGTGGCATTGTATTTATACAATGAACACTAATCCCCTGCTTGCTCCTTTTAGGAATATAAACATCGACAAAATCTACTTTTCTGGAACCGGGACGAAAATAAAAGAGATCAATATTGAAAATATAATTCTGTACAAAAAAGCAGCCTATCCAGCTCTGGTTAATCTTCCAGTACCAAACAGGCTGCATCCTGAATCAGTTTTATCTTGTGTCACGTTCCCGGTATGTTTGTTTTGAATTTCTTGATTTGTCCGGATATTTTCCTATTGTTCTATCATATTCAAACAAATAATTTAAGTTGTTTTCCGCTGTTATATCTGTCAAGCGCATATCTCTAAAGCATTTTTCCAATCCGGGCTTTTTCTCGATCATTCGTTCCAACAGAGTAATCACCTGCATATAACCTACCGGAGAAATACTTTGGTAAACACTTCCCTGCAGATGCTTATATCCGTTCTTTTTCATCGTATCTTCAATATAAAAGTATATTGACCTGTAACTTGATCCGAAGATTTTTTCTGCTACTTTTGTATCAATATCAAATGCGATTTGTTTTTGTATCACCTGATTTTCATACATGGATTGTCTCTCTCGCTTTCATAAGTTCCGTTTTGCAATCCTCAATATTTCCATTCACATCCAATATGATTGCATCAAAATAATTCATAAATTCATCTGACATATGCACTGCATATCTGCCGATTGCCCCTAATGCATATTCTCCATCCATTGAAAATACTCCATAGCTTGTCTCTGTTATTCCATATTTCTTCGCATGCTCCCGCATAGGTTCCAGAAGCTCATCTCGTGTATAACCAGAAGAATCCACCTCTGCATCATCAAATACAAAACTCAAAGTAACCATTTATTATACCTCCATAAATATTAAACGCCTTAATTTTACCATAATAATGTTTACTGTGCAAACATTTGTTCGCCTTTTCTTGTACATTATACCAACATCTATCTTTATCCCTCATTCTTTCGTCTGGTAAACATCCCGGTATGAGGGGGTAGGGTGTGGGAAGGGGGAACATGACCGCAGACCGTCCCTAAGCATTCCAGAAAAAAGGGTGCACTTATCCCTTGGCATATTTAAGTTGATTTTTTGATGAAAAGTGCACAAAAAATAACGGCTGATCAAATTCCTGATCCCGTCATTTTGCATAATAGCTCACAGGTTGCTGTCTTTCCTGTATACCATCAAAGCAGAGTTCCGGGAATCGAACCCGGAATTAAACCATCTCCGCTACCAACCAAATCTCTGATCAATGACAATAAATTGTGTGCAGCCGGTTCTCCGGCGCATCTCGCTCTCGCTGATCGATAATGCCATGAACGACACACAATTAGAAGGAATCTTGTCTGAACGCTTTCCTTCGTGAAGTATTTCGTATGCGACTTGCTGGCACTGTGCCGGTGCACCATTTTGAAGCGCATTCTTAAAATTCGATGTTTTTATTCCCTCAAACTGATTCGGCTCATATATGACATCTTCTAACGTTACTGCTCCATACATATGCATGTCCAACCGATTCATGACAACTGTACCGACCGCAAGTTTATCTTCATAGGATGCGCCTGCTTCGCTATATATTAGTGCTGCAAGCAGCTTCTCGTTATCTGTCCTTGTTTCTGTCGGTGTGATCACATAGATATTGCTGCAGCTTTCCATGACTTCTTCCATAGAGATTGCTTTATCTGTTGTGCCGCCCTCACAGTTTTCAGGTCTGCAGTATTCTTCATTTCCGGTTCCATCTGCAGGATCAAGTGCAGCTATTAACCCAGCTTCCGTGTACCCAATCAACGTGATCCAGTGGCAGCCACCACCTGATACATTTTGCCCGGTATTCCATTGACTATTCCCGCTTGATACATCACAGTTGTTATGTAAGTATACTACACATAGCGATCCATGCTGCAACGCCTGATCGATCGTGTCTGCTGACACAGTTCCTCTCGCTATCTGCACGGGATAGTGGTTATTAACCCATGCATCCGCGCCATACCATAGCCCAACATGACCATTATTGTGTTGCTCCAGCATATCTGGTGTGATCTGCAGCCCTAAGCTCCGCAGAGCAGAGGCTGCGGCTGTCACGCCGCACGCCTTGTTTGCCTGCCCGGTGTAGTTATGCTGATTGTAGCTGTGATACTCATACTGTGCTGCAGCTTCTCCTGCTTCATCCTCTGTGCCGGATACGGAGTGAAGAACACCAGCAGCGATTGTTACAACAATAATTGCCGCTGCAACCGACATAAGTACTAGCTTGCCAACGGTTGTTGCAACCGCTTTTATAAGTACTAGAATTTCTTTCATTACAAAGCCGGACACCGTTTTCGCAGATCTTCGAATCACATTCATTCCGGTATAGTCAGGATCACTGTCTGACTGGTTCTGACGTCCAGCATATTCCGCACCAGAAATACTGGCAAACTCCTGTACACTATCTGTTACTACTTCTGTTACTTTTGAATTTACACAAAATCCTTCATCTACGGGCTTCCTTTTTGTTGTTTTTCCTTTTGTTACAACATAGTTTTTTCCAGATTCTTCAGTATTTTTCGACTTCCTTTCTGTACCTTGCTGACTCATGGATAAAATCTTTTCGTGCAGAGTTTCAACGGTGTCCAGATATTCCGGTGCCGTCTCTTCGTCTTTTTTCTGCAGTTTATTCTTATTTCGTTCGAGTGCTTTTTCACGCGTCCAGCTTTCTTTATCTTCTTCCGGTGCTGTCCTATTTGATACAGCTACAATATCCGTATCTCTCTGTGTATTTACCAGCATACGACCACCACCTATGCACTTTTTACCACTGTAGTATCTACGAGCGGGTAGATTTCGGATTCTTTAGGTATCGTATCATCCAGTGCAAAAATAACATTTCCAATTTTAGCAATTCCATGCCCCGGTTCTGCGTTTTCCAAATTCCTAATCTGAATACCAGACAAGCCATACATATCGGCAAGCTGAATCGCATCCAACTTCATCTGCTTAAACATGATAACATTTTCTGAATTTTTAAGCATTGTTGTTGCTGCCGGATTCTGCAGTATCTTCGTAACATTCTGTACGATTGCTCGAAGAAATCCTCCATATTTACGGCATCTCTCAAAGAAATCTTCAATGATGAGTGTTGCCGCCGGATGTTTGAAGAAATAATCCATTTCATCAAAAGTTATATAGGTTGCCTTTCCAAGCTTCCGGTTGTGTATCAATCTCTGGTCAATTTGATCCAAAATAACAATCATGCCTGCATCTTTTTCTTGTTTATTAAGAGTTGAGAGATCATAGCATACAAGCCGACTCGTTATCTGAACTCTTGTTTGTTTTGCAAAAGAATTAAAAGAGCCTTTTATATGCCTCTCTGACGCAAGTGCAAGCTGTTGTGCCGCTGGTTCAGGATATTGTAAGAGCAAATCGTAAATATCCACTAGAGTCATCTGCTGATATGTGCCCGAAAGTACACTTTCTCCAAGTGTACGTACTGCCCTGTCAACCAGAGACTTCTCTGTTTCGCCAAAGCGTGTTCCAGCATCAAGAATTGCCTCCATAAAGGATAGTATCAGATTACTTTTTTTCGTGATTGGATCGTCAGATTGCTTCTCATCTACATAACCATAATCAGCGGAAAATTCTGCCACATTGATAGGATCTTTACCAACCCGAATTATCTGTCCTCCCAGAGCACGTACAAGTGGTGCATATTCCCCATCAGGATCTAATATGATGCTGTCACCATCTGTTAACAGTACTTCATATAATATTTTAAGCTTTGCATCCACTGATTTTCCAAATCCAGTTTCACCAAGTATCCATTCATGACCAGATCCTTGTTTTCGACGGTCTACCCATTGTTGCTGCTTCGTTTCTTCATGCTTGCCATACGGTATACCTGTGCTCTGCGCTAATTGTACACTGTTAAAAGGAAGCAAAATTGCAGTTGTGTCTGTATCACAGTCACGAAGATACTGTATCGTCCTTTCGCCAAACGGAAGCGCATCTATAAGTCCTTTTAGCTGTTGATAATACATATTTGACATCTCACAATTATAATCCCCTGCAACATCAAGGATACTATCTGTATATTCATCCAGCTTATTCATATCTTCTGCCAGAAAGCACACGAATACCTGCACTAAAAACATCTTCTGATTGCCATAATCCATCGCATTGTTATAAGCATCAATTACCTTTCTATTCTTTGCAATCTGTCTTGGGAGCCGTTCTGCTGCACCTTCCTTGACACTTCGCTTGCCTGACCACAGATTCGCACTGGTCTCTACGCTGTCATCCTTTCTCTCAATTAGTTTTCTTGCTTCAGAATTTGAGACTGCAACTATATCACAGGTTGCAACGAGATTCGTATGAACTTCGGCAAGCCGTGTGAAAAAATCATCCTGAATACTTGTACCCCACGTGCGGAGTAGCATGCTCCGTCCCACCATATTGTTTAACTCAAAAAAATCAGCGTATGGTCGAAACATATCTGGTGCTAATCGATCAATAAATTTTCTTGTATTTGTCGCTGCTCCCTTGTCTGAATTCCATGCAAAGTTGTATTCTGATTCACGTCCGGCATGCAGGAAGCTATGCAGCACTTCACCTCGTCGATAGATAGTCTGCGCTTTAATTCCAGAATTAAATGTCAAGAACTTCTTGTTCAGATCTCTTTCCATCCGGCTAAAAAAATTCTCTGCCTTTTCTTGATTTTTCTTGGCGATCGAAAATGTAAGAAATTTGTTTTGGATAAATCCTTTGTCACCTTGAATATCATCATAACGTAACCGATTATAAGCCATTCGGATATAATCATATCCATCTCCTACTGTTGTTGGTAAAAGTATTTGATGTAATCGATCTTTCTTGTTCATCCGGCGGTTTAGAAGAGTTATCTTCATTGATGCCTTAGAACTATCCAACGTATTAAGAATCTTTTCCCAACTGTCATATACTGTTATTCTCTCTTCGTTGGCTGCTGAATTATAGTCAATATCTTTTATATCATATGTCATGCTCCATCTATTTCCAGCATGCTTAAACATACCATTTTCACAGATTTGTTTAATGGGTATAATATCCTGACTTCTCGTTTTTTTCGTTCGGTCCTGTGTCAGGTCGTTCTGCATTATTGTTGTCACTGCCATTATAATCTTCCCTCCTTCCTCTCAGCACAAGCGGATGCCTATTCATCCGCCATGTCGAAATCATTGCTCTTATAATCTGCCACACGTTCATCCCGTCAACGTTAACGAATCCAAAGCTGCAGATAAATATAATCACTACGGCAACAACCGGCAGCTTAAAAAAATCAGGCACCGGAAGGACATAATATGTAATTGATCCCGCGATCATGCCAAGCGTAATACTAACTACCTGCCCTGGAGTAAATCCAAGCATGGATGTCTTTATTTTTAATATTTCTTTATTCGATTTTGCTTCAAGCATATAACCACTTCCCTTCTAAATCATAAATTAAGTTTCTGGTGAATCCATGAATCGGCACCCTTAATCATGCCAGCCATTACCAGATACAAAAATAGCATCTGGGATAAATAAGCCCAGAGTACCTCTGCCTTTTTCGCTTCAAGCTCTTTGCTTGACATTCCCCATTGTTCCCACCAGTCCGAAAATTCTTCTTCTGTCATATCTTCTTTTAACTCTGCAATCTGCTCCGTCTGCACTGTATTAAAATCGAAATTATTTGCAAACGCCGAAAAAATCATACATACAACGACAATCACAACCCCCTGCAGACATACTCCAACAAACGAACGTAAATAAGCTGCAAAAGTGCTTCTAAGTGGTCCTGCAGCACCGCAAGCAAGCGCAAGCGGTGCTACTGCGATATGCAGATAGATATTAAATAATCGTCCATATACAACCATGATAATCGTAAAGCCACATACCAGAATCACAAGTGAAAAAATCAACGTGACAATAAAGAACAGGGTCGCTTTTGTTGCTCCAAGCCCCGCTGTCGCAAGCTTAACCTGCTGAGGAAGTTCTACCCATGACAAATCAAGGAAATTGGTTCCATTTGGACCGGTAACAGTCTGTAAAATTTCCTTAAAACACCAAAAGATTAAAAGTAAGACATATTTTCCCCCCTGTAATAATGTTGCTGTAATACACAAGAGGATGAATGTCCATGCGATTGAACTTGCTCGTCTTGTTTTAATAAATTCCCCACTGTCGTGAATTAGTGCGAGATAAAATCCAATAACTAAAATAGATACTGCAGGTCCCATGAGCGCATCATAGATTTTGCTGACAACTTCCCATATCGTTCCATTTTGATACGATATGGGATCAAGCATTACAACGTCATACAACTGGCTCATCCACGCATCAAAAAACGCAATCGATGCTTGCAGCGTTGCTAATATCCAGTTCATAGGCATTCTCCTTTATTTATGATGTAATCCAATCCGCAATTTTGGGACCAAATGAAATGACTGCTCCTACAATCATTGCAATAAATCCACCAATTCTCTGATCCATTTGATGTGAGAACCATGAAAACCCAAAAAAAGCTAACCCTAAAATAAACGCTGCCCATCCAGCAAATTTTACTAACTCCGATAGTAAGCTCTTACCTCTTGTGAGGGGTTTGATAGCATCTTCTGGAACATCTTCTTGCTGCACAACTGTCTGTACCGTATTACTTATCTGCAAATTTACAGAAGTTCGTCCTGCTGCATGAGCCTCTTTCGGGGTATAAAAAAAGCAGCCCATAAGGACTGCTAACATTCCGAACATGTATAAGATCACGTTCTTTCTCATTTTCAATTTTTTATTCATATAATTTTTTTCCTCCTATTCAAATCTTATGCTGCCAGTTTATCCAGCAGCTCTTCTTCGCTCATTACTACGCCATCTGCTTCAATCTCATCCACCCGGACAACTTTATTTCTGTCTTTCTTGGAGATATTCCACTGCCATTCCATATGTGCCTTTGCCTGCTTAGTGCTACCCCAGTCGTAGATCTTCGCCGGATCTTCCGTTCTTGTCAAATTCTTACCTTCGGCAATCATGTAATAATTAGGGTGCTGATTCATATTGTACTTTTCGTCCTTTAAAGCATTTTCACCTTCGATAATCAAGATTGCAAGCTTGTTCGATTTTCTTCGCATTTCGTCAGGTGTCATTAAATCTCGCTGTGTAGGTGTATATTGCACGGTATAATTTGCATTTACACCATGCGATTGACTGGTCGATCTTGACATGACCGTCTCTTTACCAACCAATGATGAGAAGTATTCGCAAGTCTCTTTTTCGTTACTGCCAAGGAACAGCCATTCTGAACAGTCTCCCAGAATTGTTTTATGCAATGTCTCAAAAGTCTTTTCAATCTGGCTCTTATCTTGCAGCACAATCGCGAACGAAATGTTACGAGATCTGGCTGTTGATAAAATCTTATGATAATCGTCCGGTAATGCAATATTAGCAAACTCATCCATCAGGAATCGAATGTGAATCGGTAATGGTCCATCGTATACATCATCTGCAAGATCATATAATTGTTGAAACATTTGTTGATATAATGTGCCAATCAGGAAGTTTAAGCTTGCCTTGCTGTCCGGCGTTACACAGAACAATGCTGTCTTTTGCGTTGCAAAGCTTCGTATATCAATATCATCTGTGATTGTAAGCTTTTGTAATGCCTCCATATTGAAATACGCTAACTTGGACGATAAAGTAGACTGAATGCTCTGCAGTGTTTTCGCGCCGCCCTTGTGATAATCCTTATAGTAACCCACTGCAATGTGCCCCGGCTTTTCTTTTTCGAGTTTTGCAAAAATCATGTCTACTGGCGACATAAAACCATCCTCGTCCGACACTTCTGCAGCGTGAAGAAGCTGCAATACTGTCGCTAAGTTCTGCTCTTCCTCCGGCGCTTCGTGATATAGTAAGAAACAAAAAGCCATCATCAAGTTTTTCGCCATTTCATCCCAATACTGATCCATTTTCTGGGTGTTTTTCTGCTCCTGTGAAGCAAAAAAGTTGTTGACAAAATCGAGCACATCCATGTCATTTCGGAAATATACAAATGGATTGTAACATGCAGATTTTTCCGGCTTAGACACATCGAATACAATGACTCGATATCCCATTCTCTTGAGCATATCCCCACATTTTTTTGCAAGCTCTCCTTTTGGATCGGTTATAACAAAATTGCAATTCATCTGCATGATATTAGGTATAATATATCCTCTTGACTTCCACGTACCGGGACCTCCAAAGATAATTGTATTTCCGTTTTTTCCATGCCTGTGAAAATCAAATCCAAGTCTTGCTTGACTGGTAAGAATCATGTTCTGCATCTCCTTTGGAACTCCGGGAAATACTATTTCTTTTGCAGCATATTTTCGATTGATCTCTTGGATTGTCGCCCATCGAGATGATCCCTGCTCTTCACCATCTCTGGTATTCTTTAATGAATCACAAATCATAACCCCTATAAAGAAGTATATTGCAGTCCCGATCAGTACGATCTTTGGCGTCTGTTCCACAAAAAAAATCCGGAATGGGTGAATACTTAAATCCCTCTCCAGATTATCGATAAAATAACTTAAACCATTGTGCGTTATGAATGGTGCTGCCCGAATCAATCCGTATAGTATAAACGGATATGTCAACACCAGTACAAGTACCAGCATTTTTCTACGTTCCCGCAACATGGCGATCGACCTCCTGCTCCATCTGTGCATCTCTCATACAAATCTTCTCCATCGGCATTCGGATATCTCCGTCGATTGTCTTATTGATCCGAGCAAGGCGTGTCAGTTCATTCTTTGCTGCACGTTCGCCCATTTTGATCAATCGATCAGGAAGATTGTCAATATTAACTGCAGCCGTACTCACGTTGTATTTACTGGCGAGCGCATATGCGGCTGTACAGCATGTAAAATGGTACTGTGCCCGGTTATAAGTCATTGTTGTGTCCTTCATCTGACTATGACATATCGCATGCCCCATTTCTGTTGCAATCGCTGTAAAAAATTCGTCTGCGGGAACTTTCCCAGACCGAACAACATATATTACCTTGTCTTTCGGAGAATACATCGCACGTGCGCCGCTTACATTTTTTATTTCGTCCACCACGCTGATCGGAATTTCGTTTCTAGTAAGTAGTGATTCAAGTGCCTGCTCGCTTGTTGGCGACACAGGCTGATAACTGTAATTGGTGTCGTTGACATCGTACATATATTTATAATGATATCCAGCTGGCTCCCGGCTGTTTTCGAGATAGATTACCTCTCCATTTTCGTCCTTATCAGGCTCCCAGATGGAATATGCAACAGCTGTCTGGTTGATCGTAACTCCCTGTCTTTCCCAAGTGTCTTGTGCTTTGATCATCGTAAACGGTCGCTCCTGACTTTCGTACATCAACAAAAGCTGATTATTGACCGAATAATCAGGGCATTTGGACATAATATCCAGATACATTTTTAATGCTGCAGGATCGGATAACGTCCATTTCGCCATTTGTCCGATCCATTTATTGTCTAGTTTCATGTTTTGTCACCTCCTTAATAGTTGCTGCTGCAGTGTCGAGCATTGACTTTTCTGCTGTTCTTCCTCGTTCCGGTTCACGCATCATATCCGCGATCATCTGACGTTCCTTGCTCGTAAGCTTCACGCCGTCATCCCGTGATACGATTCCGTTTTCGTCAACTCTGTATCCCGATACATACATCTGTCTTATGAAATCCTCTGATAATTTTCCATTGACAAGCATCTCCTGATCGACCATGTATTGAATCTTGTCGACATCATTCATCTGTTCTGCAGTCTTGCCCCGGAAAAGCTGCTCTCCGTTTTCATTGTATCTCGTCACCGGTCTGTCCCAGCCGATATCGACAACAATCGGCTCTGCTCCGTCCGGCAGATCACTCATAGATGCTTCTCGTAAGCTTCTCGCTCCCGCGAACATGTCACGTGCGCTTTCCTGTGCCTGCTGGTAGTTGTTGACCTGATCCATCACACTCTCGCGCTGATTAAAACTGGTTGATGAGCTGCCGAATGCTGGTTCTTCCTCCGACAGCTCCTGATTGAAATTTACTTCGTCGTGCTCTCTTTCGTTCTTATTGGGACTCATCATGTCCTGCATCAGCTCCTGCTCCGGGGTTATATTCGTAGCATTTGCCTTTTCTTCTTCATTCACGTCCATATTGATACCGCCCTGAACTTGTCCGATTCCCAGATGTTCGGCAATCCGGTTGATTCTCGGACTGTCGCTTTTCTTGACGACAAGATCATAGGCACCATCCTGATTCATTGCTACGCAGTACTGGATACCGTACTTTTTCGCAAGCTGAGCAAATTCCTTCATCTTGGCTTCCGGCACGACGTAATAATCAAGCGGCTCGCCAGACTGCATAAGCTGCTTCATCCGTGTTTTTCCGGGCGAATTTCCCGGTGTTTTTGCAACGGCTGCAATCATTGCTGCGATATTTTTTGCAAATGCACCTGATAATCGACAAGCGTAATTGATACCCTCAAGCGCAAACGTCACGATCATCTCTGCTTCTCTTGATCCTTCCATTACTTATCCCTTCTTTCCTGATTTTTGCTTATAGAAAGCACACTGCTCTTTTTTACAGTAAAGTGCATTTAATGCCATGCACCGGTCTGTTTTTTCCTGATATGCAAAACAATCCTCCTGCAGCTTACAACTCTCGCTCTTTTTGTTCATGCTCACGCCCCCTTTCCAATTCTCTTACTTTTTGTACTTTATCCTTCATCTTCTGGCTGTTCTCTTTGATATCTTTACACCAGTACAACTTTTTTCTACAGTCTTTGATTTTTTCACTTAGATAGTCCCTCTTTTCCATCAATGCCTGCTTATTGTCACCGGCAGCCCGCAGCCTATTTGTTACATAGTTTTTTTCGCTCTGGTATCGCTTCAAGTCCTGTTTTAGCTCATATTCCACATCGGTTAGATCCTGCAGCGTCTCGATCTTGTTGCTGCACAGGAATTTTGTTTCCGATCGGATTTTTCTAAGCTTCGTTAGATCTTCCCGGTACAGGTAGTTAACCTGTTTTGATGTCATATGCTTTCCGGGGTAACAGCCAAGCATGTAGCAATAGCGAATGTACAGTGCCTTAAATCCGGTAATTCTGTATCGCGGTCGCTCTGCGTATGTGCGCTTCGTTTTTCTTTTTTCGTCCTGTCGTGTTCCCGCAGCTCCTGCAGCTTCCTCATTTTGCGAAAATCCCTGTGCATGGATACGCTCCCCGATCCGCTTTGCAATTCCTTCCAATGAATATGCTTCTCCAAGCCTTCGGTCGATCCGGACAAACCGTTCCTTTTCCGGCGGCTTTAATGTGAAGTATTTCGCGTTTGCTTTTATCGTATAGCCACGGCTTTTTAACGCAGCGAAAAACTCCTGCAGGCTCCAGCTTTCTGCAATACACTCATCGATGTCCTGCTTAATCGCTGTCGTCCATGTCGGACGACCTTCCTGCTCCGCCTGATATTCTGCATGATGTTTTCCTTTCATCTTAGGCTCTTCTACGACGCTTTTTCCATATTGCCGACATAACCGGTCGGATTCTCTTGCCATATCTTTCCAGCGTACATCCAGCTTTTTGCCTGTCCGCCAGGATACGCTATTGACAACGAAGTGATTATGTATATGTGCCGTGTCAAGATGCGTGCATACAAGCACCTCATAATCGTCGCCCCACAGTTTTTGTGCCAGCTCCAGTCCGATCTTATGTGCTTCCTCTGGCGTCACTTCTCCCGGCTTGAAGCTCTGGTATCCATGCCATAACAGGATGCCTCCTTTTTTGTGGTAGTGCGTCTTGGTAAGCATCATCTGGTCTCTGGCATATTCCGGTGAACAGTTAATGCCGGACACATACTTTTTCTGCTCTGTTTTGATTCCTTTCGCTGCATAATCAAGTACATTTGCCATGTCGTCATTCTCGTCATGGTATCCCGCCATTGTATAATCAATGACATCCTGAAACTGCTGTCGTTCTACCTGGTTGTATGTCTCATCTGTCTCCACATGGATATTTAAGACTGTCTTCCCTTCATTCGCTGCATAATCGATCACCTGCTTAATGTCCGATCCTTCATGGATTGTCCAGATCTTAGTTACTGCCAAGCTCCTCACACTCCCTGTCCCTTGCGTTAAGCATGGATATAAGCTCTGACCGGATCTCAATGCTCCGCATGTTCCTGTCCAAATCGCCGAAATCATACCACTGCAGATCATGGATCAGATCGTCTACTTCTCTTCTCTGGAACGGCTCTAAAACGCTTTTCTGTATCGTAAAGCAAAGCTCATCGAGCTTCTTTGCTTCCTCCGCGTATTCGTTTGCATTGACAAGCCCGGTCGCGTTCGCCACGTGTGCGATCTGGTTGATATTAACCCCGATCTTATGCAGCTCTGTTGTAAGTGCATCGAAGGTTTCCTTCGGAAGCTCGATTGGGATTGTATTCATAATTAAATCCCTAATTAAGTGCGCTTCCTTCCGGTATCCGCCTTTTTCCATCAACGCTTTTAATGCCTTATTTTCATAGTCTGTTACCTCAATGTGCTTTTGTACCATTTTCTGTCTTGTTCTATTCACCTCGTATCACCTGCCTTTCTTCTTTTGCCCTGGTTGTAATTGGTGCGCCATTTTTTAGATAGTCGTTGCAGTCTTTATAGCCCTCCGGTGGCGGCTGGTTATATACCTTATAGCCGTCTTTTTGAAGAACCATGGACAGTGCCCTGGCTGCAAGCTTCCCCGGTCCATCGTTATCCAGATGCAGACACACCGTATTCGTATATGGAAGCTCATTAAAGTGCTGCTGCAGCGCAACCGGGATTTTGCTTTCCTCAAGATTTTCCCTCGGCTTATAGATACCACACAGGGCGATCATGTTGTGTCCCTTATAATCAACTCCCATCTGCTTCATAAGAGTAGCATAGCTCAACATATCGATTGGTGCCTCGAAGAGATGCACTACACTATTTCTTACATCCCAGTCCTCGGCACGCGCCTGAAAAGGAAACCGCCGATTAGATCCGGCTGTTGTATTCTTAAACTCGCCTTTCGTTCCTCGCAGCGCGACAAGCTTCACATTTCCGTATGCGTCGTGACCAACGAAAGCGATATTGGCATGCTGATTGGTCAGATAGATCTCGCCTCGATCCACGAAGTCCTTCACGATCTCACGATCGATGCCTCGCTGATCACAGAGATATTCATAGATCATATTTTTGTTTTTTGATCGCTCCGGTATATACAGTCCCTGTTCTTTTTCCTTTGGTACGTCCTGCGGAACCACAGGCTCTTTAATGGCGGTCTGACCAAGGATCTGTCCGACCGCATCAACCAAATTCATCCCTTCCACTTTTGTAAGATAGTCGAGTGCAGATCTTCCACCCACGCCCTGGCTCCACCAGTTCCACAGCCACTTTCCGTTGTGATAGTTAATCTTCAGGCTGTCGTGACTTTTAAGCTGATAATAGCCATCTTTCAGCTTGACCAGATCCCACGGTTCATAGCTTTGCTTGTACGTAAGCAGATCCATCTCGCGCGCCCGCTTTAGATCTTCATTAGACACATACGCCATCCCGCTTCCCCCTTTCCTTTCTTCCTACACTGCATGCAAAAACGCCATCTGTATGAAATCTATGTCGCTCATCCGGGCAAGTTTATCAACCGCGCTTTCTGCAATCAGCCTGATATCCTCATCCATATTTGCCGTATCATTTACGATAGACTTGATCAACGCTAATCGATCATCCACCGGCATATAGCATGCAAGCAGTTCATTTTCTTCTGCATTAAAAATCATCCTCTTGTCACCTCCCAATTTTCATATTGTCGTATAAGTTTTGGATCATATTCTGGCGGTTTCGGTATCTGCGGATTGCTCTGATAGTTAAGCGCCAGTCTACAGTTTTCCGCCCATTCGTAGATCATATCCTCGTACCGCTGCTGTCGTAACGTGCCAGTCTTTCCTACTGCATTTTCGTTTCTGGCTAATGTCATGACTTCCAAGATCTGTACGTGCCGCTTTAAGTAAGTGCATAGATCCGGCGATACATCGAGATAGTCCAAAAAATTCCTACGTCCTGTGCCTAATTCTGCGCTGTCAATGAATTTCTGTGTCATGCCAAGATATGTACATTCGATCGACAACCGGACATATCCGGTTTCTCCGGCAAGCCGCAAACCATTTTCCAACGATCTTAGTTTCACGGCTGCTTCATAAATATTCATAATACTTCCCGGCATAAGCTTGTCCGGCTCTGTACTTGTAAGAATCGTAACCATTGGCCAGCTTGTGTCCGTCATATCCTTGGAGAAACCTGCCTGCTCCCTCACATCGTCCTGGTTAACCGGGACGATAGAAAGGGCGGTACCCGGTAACTCCGGTAAGCTATCTGCTAACATCTGCTTCATGACGAACTCGCTTTCTTCGCCCTTATATGCTGCCACTGCAGTTACACGCTCCATTTCTCCATCGATCCGGCTGTCTACGACATAGACCGATGCCTCCGGGTGTCCCTGATCCGCGAATGCTTCCTTTACATCCTGTGCAATCGCTTCCTTAGACTTCCCACTGAATGTCAGCTCCGGCTCTTCCATCGCGCGCTCAACATCTGTGATAATCGCTTTTGCTGTCTGACTGATCGTCTGCATGCTCTGCTTCAACAAGTTAATATCCTGTCTGCCCGCCCACGTTGCAACGTAACCGAAAGAATAATCGGATGTATCAAGCCCGAAATGGTTACATACCACATACGCGATTGATTCCGCTTCTACCTCTTTTTGCTCCCTGCTCTTATCCGTATCACCTGCGTGGATCCGCGCATGTGCCGTCTCGTGAAATGCAGTCTTTAACGTCTGCGCTTCGCTCATTCCTTCTTTGATTATTATTTTTTCCTGTGTAAAATTACACCAGCCTTTTGCACTCCCCTCCACCGCCCCAATCTCGATCGGATATGGTGCAGCCTGCCTTGCAGCATCAAGAAGCTGCTCATAGCGGCTCACATCACCGGTTAATTCTGATATAATCTGCGGTAACGGTTTCCCTTCCGTTTGTGACACATCGAACACAGACACCGGCCGGAATTTGATGGTTTCTCTTTCCTCTTGTATTACCTTGCCGTCTGCATCCCTTCTGTCCGTATCGATCTTAATCTTAACTTTCATCGGTGCGAGTATCGTGATCGATTTCTCGCCTCTTTTAACGTGGCGATCAAAGTTGCGCATCCAAGAATTATAACCGGCGACTACTGTTGCTTCCGGCATCTGCATCGCGATCAGGATCTGGTTGTTAGCAGAATAGGTGTGAAACTTGCTCATTACCTGCAGATAAGAGATGTATTTATCGCTTGTGAAAAATTCCATCACGCCGGCTTCCAGTTTATCCAGCGTTTGTTTCAGCTTTTCTGACTGTGATTGGGTCATTTTGTTCCTCCCTCCTTTAAGTTAAGCTCAATAATTTTATAACCATTTCTTTTCAATAAATCTGTACAATCTGCAAGGTATCCTTTGGTATCCGTCACAATAGGTCCATCTCCGGCATATAAATAATTTATTAGATTATTGGGATCTTCTTTTTCCTTGATATCAACCTCGATCATTTCCGGATAAAACATTCTGTATTGATAGAAAAATGCATCCTCGATTTTGTTC
>ERZ826220.48-NODE-48-length-145496-cov-6.345604_pt1 | contig 145496 bp, 146 predicted proteins | sample MGYA00519927_ERZ826220 | MGnify/ENA primary metagenome ERZ826220 (study PRJEB31778, sample SAMEA3449225) | human gut metagenome | biome: human gut; feature: human-associated habitat; material: faeces | place: United Kingdom | collected 2010/2012 ... | reverse complement strand
TAACTCGATTTTATATAATTGCATTTGCTAATGCAATTATTCAGTAGACATTATTATAATATTATATGTCCGATAAGTCGATTAAATTTTCAACAGGACAGATTTTTAAAAAATTTTTTATTCGTTCTTGCCGCCTTCCGAATTTTCATAAAAATCTTTCCATGAACAGACTGAACCGCCGCCCAAAAAAACGGACGGCGGTTTTAAATGCAAGATTTACTTTTTGGCTGCTGCAGCCTTTTTGGCTTTATGCCGTCTCCAAATTACCCAAAGCGGACCTGCAATGCAGAGTGAGGAAATCGCGCCGGAGACTATACCGAACGCCATAGGAATGGCGAAGGTACGAAGAGTTGACAGTCCGAACAGCTCGGAAACCGTAACTATAGTCATAACCGCAACGAAGGTTGTGAGCGAGGTTATGATGTTTCTCCTTAAGGAGGTGTTAATGCTCGTGTTAACAACCTCCCCGATTTCCGCCTCGGGCATAAGGCGCGCGTTTTCACGCACACGGTCGTAAATAACGATGGTATCGTTAAGCGAATAGCCGAGGATGGTAAGCACCACCGCAATGTAGTTTGAATCAAGCTGCAGGCGGAAGAACACGCAGGTGAAGAAGGTGATAAACACATCGAACACCAATGCGCAGAGCGCTGTTATCGCGGCTGAAATACCACCTATACGCTTAAAGCGGATACCTACATAAATTATAACCAAAACTGCGGTTATAAGCACTGCTACAAGGCTCTTTGCAAAGAACGAGCCTGCAACGGTCGGGCTTACCGAGTTTGAATTGTAAAGCTCGATCTTGTTATCCTTAAACTTATCTTCAAGGGTCGTTGTGAGCTTTTCCTGATCCTCTGCAGAAACCGAATCCTTACCGACAAGGCTTATTTCAAAGGTCTTTGTGTCGCCCGTGAGAGAGGTGCTCTTTGAAACGGTGAAGGACTTTTTAATAACCTCTTTAACGGCGGCTTCTATGTCCGCGTCCTTAACATCTCCCGTGTAGGAGTAAGCAATCTTTGTACCGCCGCTGAAGTTGATATCCAGCTTTACGCCGAAGCCCGGGATAAACATAAATACTATTCCGGCGAGAAAAATTGCGGCATATATAATAAGAACCTTTTTGAAATTCTTATTGAAATCGATTTTATTATTACGCATTTTTCTCACCTCCGTAGAACTGCGGCTTTCTCATAAACTTTAGCTGCGAAATGCTCTTAAGCATATACTTGGAGGCAAGCACACCCATTATCAGGTTGAATATAACGCCGACCAAAAGCGTGTAGCCGAATGAATAGATAGAACCGGTAATCGAAGAGCCGAGCAGCGACATTATCGGTGAGAACAGCTTGGCTATAATATTATCCGGCGTACCGAATGCGCCCATAAGCACTATGGAAACAATAATAATTGTAACGTTACCGTCGATTATAGCGCTTAAAGCGTTTTTAAAGCCACTGTCTATTGCACCGTCAATAGTCTTACCCTTTTTAAATTCATCCTTAATGCGTTCGGAGGCGATAACGTTACAGTCAACGCCCACGCCGACCGACAGAATGATACCCGCAATGCCCGGAACGGTAAGTGTAAAGCTGTCCGCATTCGGGAAGAAGCCCGAAATGCAGGCGATACTTCCCGCAAGCTGACCGAGCAGTGCGATTGCCGCAACAACTCCGTTTACGCGGTAAAGTATTATCATAATAAGGCACACAATTCCGAAAGCAATAGCGCCGGCAATAAGCATAACACGAAGTGCGTCGGAGCCAAGCGAGGGGGAGATTATCTGCAGCTTGCTGTCGTCAACCGTAAGCGCAAACGGCAGAGAGCCCGCATTTATCTTATCCGCAAGATCCTTTGCCTCTTTAGAGCCCGCCATGCCGTCTATGTAGGCTGTGCCGTTGGTTATCGCGGTATTAACGGTCGGGGCGGATATTTTGGTTTCATCCATCCAAATGGATATTTTACTGCCCACAAGCTCTTTTGTCGCCGCAGCAAACTTTGAAGAGCCTGCATCGGTGAAATAGAGATAAACGACATAAGCGCCTTTTTCGTTAACGCCCGCCTCGGCGCGGTCGATATCCTGCGCACCGCTTAAGATGACATCGTTTTTATCCTCGTTGCGGCAGAAGGTAAGCAACGCGGTCTCACCAAGCTCCTGCACCGCCGCAGCGGCGTCGAAATCGCTCTCGTTTGCAGCCCATGGGAATCTTACGATTATCTGATGATTGTCATTGTCGGTATAAACCTCGTAATCGGTTATGTTCTTGTTTACAAGACGGGTCTCAATAATTGCTTTTGCGGCATCCATATCGTTTGCGGTGATATCAACGCCTTCCTTATCCGGCGAGAAAACGGCTTCCACGCCGCCCCTGATATCAATACCCCAGCGAATATCGTTCGCACCCTTAACATAAACCTTGCGGGTATCGCCGTAGTAATTTTCAATTCCGAAAAAGGCGGTGTAAGTCAGCGCCAGAATCAGCAGAAATACCACGAAGAATACCGGCTTGCCTGTTCTTTTGGACTTCATTGGCAAATCCTCCACTATATGTGATTAATATGTATTATACATATAAACGCGACTAAAGTCAATCGTTATATGTAAAATCACCTAATTTTCTTTGTCGGAAAGTAATTTTTCCAGCGCCGCATACCTCACGGCCAGCGCCAAAACCTCCGATGCCTTCTCTATTTCCTCAACCGAGGGGTAAGAGGGGGCTATTCTTATATTTGAGTCCTTTGGATCGGTGCCGTAAGGATAGGTCGCACCGGCAGGAGTCAGAATCATGCCCGCATTCGCGCACAGCTGCTCTACTCTTTTTGCGCAGCCCTCAAGCACATAAAGGCTTATGAAGTAGCCGCCCTTCGGAGTCGTCCAGCGGGCAACGCCTGTATCTCCCAGCTGTTTTTGAAGCTCTTTTTCCACCGTCTCGAACTTGGGACGAAGAATCGCCGCATGACGCTTCATATGTCTTTCGATATCGGAAACGGTTCTGAACATGCGCGCGTGCCTTAACTGGTTAAGCTTATCGGGTCCTATGGTCTGATATTTCATTCTGCCCTTTAAGAGCGCCACATTGTTGGGGCTTGCAGCCTCAACCGCCACACCCGCACCCGGGAAGGTTATTTTTGAAGTGGATGTGAAAATTATGGGAAGATCCGGGCTTCCCGCCTTTACGCATTCGTTGTATATATTAAGGAGCGTGTCCCCTTCGTCGTACAAATCATGCACCGCATAGGCGTTATCCCAAAAAATTCGGAAATCCCCCGCCGCGGGCTTCATGTGCGCCATACGGCGAACGACATTATCGGAATAGGTTATCCCCTCGGGGTTTGAATACTTCGGAACGCACCAAATGCCCTTGACAGCAGGATCCTTGATAAGCTCGTCGACCTCATCCATATTCGGGCCCTCATCATTCATCCCGACGGGAATCAGTTCAAAGCCGAAATATTCGGTTATTGCAAAGTGGCGGTCATATCCCGGAACGGGACACAAAAATTTAAGCTTTCCCTGCTTCATCCAAGGCTCGCCGCCCATGCCGTGGGTCATTGCCTGGGCGATGGTGTCGAACATCATATTAAGCGAGGAGTTGCCTCCCACAATTATCTGATCGGGATTAAGCCCCAAAATTTCACCGAAAAGGTTTTTAAGCTCTGCGAGTCCGTCAAGCCCCCCGTAATTTCGGCAGTCAATTCCGCTTATATTTTTAAAGCCGGTATCGTTGCCCACAAGGTCGAACATTTTCTCACTTAAATCCATATTGTCAAAGCCGGGCTTGCCGCGCGACATATCAAGCGACAAATGCATGCTGCGCATATGCTCGTACTCTGCGCGCACTGCCTTAAGCTCGTCTGTCAGCTCGTTTCGGCTCATATTCAAATAATCTGACATAAACTTCACCTCATAACTAATTAATTATAATATCTGTGCGCCTTTTTTTCAAGTAATAAAGCATAAAAAATCCATTTTTTACATTTCCTACAAAAATATACGGGTCGGTTTATTCTTGACAAACACTGTATATATGCATTATTATATATTAAAGGACGTGTGTAATTTGAGTAAAAAAAATTTGATTATATTAATTTCATCGATCGCCGCGGGACTGATTCTCTTGGTCGCGCTCGGAATATGGCTGACGGGCGTTTTCAAATCGGACGGCGGCACAAAAAACAAGGGCGGAGCTCCTACTGTATCTGTCGGCTCTGTTTCGGCGGAGCCGGGCAAAAATATTAAGATTCCCGTAAGCTTCACAGGTAACCCCGGTGCAATGGGCTTTCTTATCGATTTTGAATATGACGCGGACGCTCTTGAATATTTGAGCACAGATAAGGGCGAGCTGCTTACCGACTGCACGGCAGCGGAAGCAGGCAGCGGAAAGATCAAGCTTGTAAGCGTTGAGGATAAGGATGTTCAAAAGGACGGCGTTTTAGCGTATCTGAATTTCAAAATAAAGAACGACGCTTCGGGCAAAACCGAAATCAAGGTCATCTGCGGCGAAAATGCCGTATGCAATTACGATGAGCAGGCGATCTCCGTTAAAACCGAAAACGGTACGGTCACGGTCAAATAGACCTCAGCGCACAGATTATATGTACACAAAAGCACCTCGCTGCCCTGTCGGCAGAGAGGTGCTTTTATATTAATGCCTGCTGAACAATTCAAAAGTACCTCAACCCGAGCATGTTGGTGTAAACTTTTGAATTGTTCAAGTGCAAGGTTTTTTCGCAAAATTGCGCAAAAACCTTGCACTTTAAAAAGAATCACATTTTGATTCTTTTTAAAATCAGGCGACAATCAATGGATACTGACGGTCAAAACAAAGGTTTTGACCCATAAAATCGAGATTTTAACTCGGTTTTATATAATTGCATTTGCTAATGCAATTATTCAGTAGACATTATATTATCATCGACGCATCGAATTATTTCGAGCGGAAATCAAGGCGTTTTATAAGGCTGCCGTCACAGTCGGCTCCGGCATACGCCGTTTGCAGATGTAACCGGCACAACCCGTTTGATGCGTCCGCCTTTGATGAAAGCCGATTCATTTGCTCGCCGTTAATAAAAAGCTCCGCTGTGCCAAGTCCCGTATCAAACCTTATTTCAGGCTCGCTCGGTTTGTTCCTTTGTTATAAACTCACAAAATCCCTTCCCTTTAAATCAATTCAAAGGAAAGGGAGGGGGAAATTCGTTGAATATAAAAGCAGTGCTGTTTCTTAGAAACGGCATTATCCGGTCAAATCACAAATTTTTCAAATAAGCGTCAAGAATATCAAGTGCGGTTTTAAGCTGTTTGGGGTCAAGGTCCTTTAATCGCTCGGTTATCTCATCAAAAACATACGGTGCGCCGGATGGCAGCTCATTGCACAGAATATAATCTGCCGAAACATCAAGCGCCCGCACCAGCTTTATAAATTTATCAAGCCCGACTACCTTCTTGCCGCGCTCTATTTCGCCCAAATATACCGTACTCATGTCGGAAAGCTCCGCCAGCTTTTCCTGTGTATAGCCCGCCTCGGCGCGCAGGTATCTCAACCTTTTGCCGAATTCTGTTTTATCCATTTTTTACACCTCTGCTATAGCATTGTTTGTACTTTATAAAGTATAGCTTAATTAATGTGAAAATGGAATACTCAATAATATGCTAAGTATGCTATAATATATGTCAATTTAAAAATTTTACAGCGTCAAATTTCCCCGAAAAAGGAAGCAACGGTCCGTCCTTCGGGTGCTGCATAAAGCGCTTCGGCGCTATGCGCGAAAAATCCGCCCCGCAGCGGTCGTTAAACGACTGATGCGGGGCGGATTTCCTGATTTAACCGTTTACGGCTAAATCAAAGAGCACCGAAACACATCCGATGCTCTCCGTCTTAGTACACACATCATCGGCGCATACAACTGCGCGTAAAAAATGTGAGTACTAAATTTCGGCTTAATGCCTTAAAATCATATTAACTCGATAATTGCCATTTCGGCAGCGTCGCCGCGGCGCGGTCCGGTCTTAACAATGCGGGTATATCCGCCGTTAACATCCGAATACTTGGGAGCGATTTCGTTGAAGAGCTTTGCAACAACATCCTCCTTAGTAATAAACGCCAATGCCTGACGCTTGCTGTTCAGGTTATTATCCTTAGCGAGTGTAATATACTTCTCTGCCATTGCTCTTACTTCCTTAGCGCGGGTAACGGTGGTCTCAATTCTGCCGTTTTCGAGCAGGTAAGTAACCATTGCCCTGAGCATAGCAGTTCTGTGATCGCTGGTTCTTCCGAGTTTACGGGTACCTGGCATTTCCATTCACTCCTTATTGCAGCAAGGTTTGCTGCGGTTTTGCTTTATTCGTCGTCGTTTTTAAGGGTGAAGCCGAAAGAATTCAGCTTTGCAATGACCTCTTCAAGCGACTTGCGGCCGAGGTTTCTCACCTTCATCATGTCCTCCTCGGACTTGTTGATAAGATCCTCTACCGTATTTATACCTGCGCGCTTCAGGCAGTTGAAGCTGCGTACAGATAAATCCAGCTCGTCGATCGTTAAATCGAGAACCTTTTCCTTCTCGTTGTCGTTCTTTTCTGCCATAATGCTCTCGGTCTCGCTTACACCCTCGGTCAAATCGAGGAAAAGCTCAAAGTGCTCAATAAGCACCTTCGCCGACATGGAAATAGCTTCGTTCGCTCTTATAGAGCCGTCTGTCCAAATTTCCATTGTAAGCTTGCCCTTATCGGTGACATTGCCCACGCGGGTATTGTCAACCTTAAAGTTAGCCTTGAGTACGGGCGTATAGATAGAATCAACGGGAATAACGCCGATAACATTCTGCGCCGGTCTGTTCTGCTCGGCGGAAACATAGCCTCTGCCCTTATCGAGAGTCATCTCCATATTGAGCTTTGCTCCCGCGTCAAGAGTGGCTATATACATATCGGGATTTAAAATCTCGACTTCGGAATCGGCTTTTATAGAAGCGGCGGTAACCACACAGGGGCCCTCTGCCTCAATATAAACTTTTTTCGCCGTATCGGCATGGAGCTTCGCAATCAAACCCTTTATGTTGAGGATAATTTCGGTAACATCCTCTTTCACACCGGGAATGGTGGAAAACTCATGCACAACACCGTCGATCTTGACCGATGTAACGGCAACGCCGGGAAGGATCGAAAGCAGCACGCGCCTCATGCTGTTGCCGAGGGTTGTGGCATAGCCTCTCTCCAGCGGTTCCATAACGAACCTGCCGTAAGTGCCGTCGCTTGTCAATTCAGCGGTATCTATTCTGGGCTTTTCAATTTCTATCATTTAAAAGCTCCGTTTCTCCGTACCGTAATTTTATGTTCCGCAGTGCCCGGCACGGTGAACGCTGCGTTATTTCGGGTCTATTACTTAGAATAGAACTCGACGATGAGCTGCTCTTCAACAGGAGCTTCAATCTGTTCTCTTGTCGGGAGAGCTATAACCTTTGCCGAAAGGTTGTTGCGGTCAACGTCAATCCACTCCGGAACGGGTCTTGCGCTGTTAGCCTCTACAACTGCTTTGATCTTCTCGCTTGCGCGGCTCTTCTCGCAGATAGAAACAACATCGCCCGCTTTCAGGAGATAGGAAGCAATGTCAACGCGCTTGCCGTTCACTTCGTAATGACCGTGACCTACAAGCTGACGCGCCTCTGCTCTTGACGACGCAAAGCCTACTCTGTAAACAACATTATCAAGGCGGCTTTCAAGTATTCTTAAAAGGTTATCGCCGGTAATGCCCTGCTTTCTTTCAGCAATTTCAAAATAATGATGGAACTGATTTTCCTGGACGCCGTAGAAACGTCTTGCGGTCTGCTTAGCGCGAAGCTGCATACCGTATTCGGACGATTTCTTTCTGCCCTGTCCGTGCTGACCGGGAGCGTAGCCTCTCAGTCCTACCGAGCATTTCTCGGAATAGCAGCGCTCGCCCTTAAGGAACAATTTTTGACCCTCGCGGCGGCAAAGTCTGCAAACTGCACCGGTATATCTTGCCATCTGTTACACCTCCAAAATTTTAGCTGCAAAATAAATTGCAAATTAGTTTTAACCGATTATACGCGTCTTCTCTTGGGAGGACGGCAGCCGTTGTGCGGAATCGGGGTAACATCCTTAATCATGCTTACCTCAAGACCTGCGGTCTGCAGTGCGCGGATAGCCGCTTCACGTCCTGCGCCCGGACCCTTAACGTACACTTCAACAGTCTTAAGACCGTGCTCCATAGCAGCCTTGGCAGCAGTTTCTGCCGCACTCTGAGCCGCGAAAGGAGTAGACTTTCTTGAGCCTCTGAAACCTAACTCACCGGCAGATGCCCATGAAAGAGCGTTGCCCTGCGTATCGGTGATGGTAACGATAGTGTTGTTGAAGGTAGACTGGATATGAGCAGAGCCACGTTCGATATTCTTTTTCTCACGGCGACGGCGTGTAGCGGTCGTCTTGCCCTTTGCAGTAGCCATATTATCTTCCTCCTACTTATTTCTTCTTGTTAGCTATGGTCTTCTTCGGACCCTTGCGTGTACGCGCGTTAGTCTTTGAGCGCTGCCCTCTTACCGGCAGACCCTTTCTGTGGCGCAAACCGCGGTAGCTTCCGATTTCGATAAGTCTCTTAATATCAAACGCGATTGTACGGCGACGGTCACCCTCTACCTGAAGGTTGTGGTCGATATATTCACGCAGTTTTGAAATATCGTCTTCGGTTAAGTCCTTGACGCGGGTATCGGGATTGATACCTGTATCGGCAAGGATTTTTTTAGATGTTGTAAGACCTATGCCGAAAATGTAAGTAAGTCCGATTTCGACTCGCTTTTCGTTCGGAAGATCAACACCAGCAATACGTGCCATTTATCAAAGCACCTCCATTTTTTTCTTCACGCGCAATTAACCCTGACGCTGTTTGTGCTTGGGGTTTTCGCAGATAACCATTACCTTGCCCTTGCGCTTGATAATTTTGCATTTTTCGCAAATCTTTTTAACAGAAGGTCTGACTTTCATTTGGATTATACCTCCTTAAATTTTTGACTGTTATTTTGAACGCCAGGTTATGCGGCCCTTTGAAAGGTCGTACGGAGACATCTCAACAGTCACCTTATCGCCCGGGAGAATGCGTATGAAATTCATACGGAGCTTTCCCGATATATGGGCGAGGATTATATGTCCCCCCTGGATTTCTACCTTGAACATTGCGTTAGGCATTGCCTCAACAACGACGCCTTCAAGCTCTATCATATCTTCTTTAGACACTTTGGTTCCTCCCTTTCAAGCCTTCGTCTCTGAGTCGGGCTAATTCCCGCCTCAAAGCCTTATCGGTTTTATAGCTGTTTTCATCAAGAATTGTGTTTGTAAACGCTGTGTGCTTCACATTTTTGCGTTTCGGTTTTTCAAGCGGGCGTTCCTTACCGTCGCAAAGGTAAAGGAATTTATCGTCCGCGCTCACCACCACCATAAGGTGGTTTTTATCGCGCCCCGCCTTTGAAAAGACTATGCGACCCACCATAAGCGTTTCCTCAAACCACGGTCATAATTTTAGGACCGTCGGCGGTTATCACTATCGTATGCTCAAAATGAGCGGAAAGCGAACCGTCCTTGGTTAAAACAGTCCACCCGTCCGGCTGAACCTTAACATCATAGCCTCCGGCGTTTACCATCGGTTCTATTGCTATGGTCATTCCGGGCATCAGGCGTATTCCCCTGCCGGGTGTGCCGAAATTCGGAACCTCGGGAGCTTCATGCAGGTGTGTACCCACGCCGTGACCGACAAACTGCCGCACGACCGAATACCCACGCGCCTCAACATAACTCTGAACAGCGTGACCTATATCACCGATTCTGCCGCCCGCGCACGCCGCGCGTATTCCCTCGTAAAGGCTTTCGCGCGTTGTGTCCATCAGCCGCTTCGCTTCCGGAGATACATCCCCGCAGGCGAAAGTGGCGGCGTTATCGCCGTGATACCCGTCGAACTTGGCGCCGAGGTCGATACTTACTATATCGCCGGCGCGCAGCTTGCGCTTTTCGGAAGGTATGCCGTGAATTACCTCGTTGTTTATAGATATACAGGCAGTAGCGGGGTAGCCCTCGTAATTTTTAAAGTTGGGCTCGCCGCCGCGGCGTCGGATGTATTCCTCCGCCAGACGGTCGATCTCAGCCGTTGTTACTCCGGGCTCTACCGCTTTGCCGGCTGCCTCTAATGCTCCGGCCGATATACTGCAAGCCTCTTTCATTATTTTAAGCTCGCGGCCGGTTTTAAGCACTATCATATATTCTTCTCCAGCGCTTCGAGCACAAGACGGGTAGTATCCTTAACCTCGTCCTGTCCCTCGACAGTGATGAGCTTTCCGCAGTTTTTGTAATAATCTTTCAGCGGCTCGGTCTGCTCGTGATAAACGTTAAGTCTGTTCTTCACGGTTTCCGGCTCATCATCCTTACGGGTAACAAGCGCGCCGCCGCAGGAATTGCAAACGCCGTCCTCAGCCGGTTTTTTATACTCGGTGTGGTAGCTGGCGCCGCACTTTTCGCAAACGCGTCTGCCCGACATACGCTTTACTATCTCGCTGTCCGCAACCTCAATTGAGAGTGCGGCGTCGATACCGAAGCCCATTTCGTCAAGCGCCTCTGCCTGCGGAATTGTGCGCGGGAAGCCGTCTAAAATGTAACCGTTTGCACAGTCGCTTTCAGCCAAACGCTCCTTAATAATGCCGATAACGACATCATCGGGAACAAGCTCGCCCGCGTCGATATATGATTTTGCTTTCAGTCCCATTTCCGTTCCGTTTTTAAGTGCAGCACGAATAATGTTGCCGGTGGAAATGGTCGGAATATTATATTTTTCGGAGATTATCTCAGCCTGGGTGCCCTTACCGGCGCCCGGTGCTCCCAAAAGAATGAGCTTCATAATTTAATACTCCTTAATGCTTAATCAAGGAATCCCTTGTAATGACGCATCATCATCTGGGATTCAAGATTACGGACAGTGTCAAGCGCAACGCCTGCCATAATGAGTACCGACGTACCGCCGAGGGAAATGTTGATTCCGCCGACGCTGCCGATGAGTATAGGCAGGATAGCGATAACACTTAAGAATATAGCACCCATAAGCGTTATTCTTGACAAAATCTTTGAAATGAAGTCCGAAGTGGACTTGCCGGGACGTATACCCGGTATTGCGCCGCCGTTTTTACGCAGGTTGTTTGCCATTTCAATCGGATTAAACTGGATTGTTGCATAGAAGTATGCAAAACCGATTATCAGAACGAAATAGATTACCGCGTAGAAAACGCCCTGAACGCTGAAAAGCCTTAATACCTTATAGAACCAGTGGTTCTCGTTCTTCCAGAACGAAAGTATCATCGTGGGGAGCATAAGTATGCTCGAAGCAAAGATTATCGGCATAACGCCCGACATATTGACCTTGATCGGAATGTGGGTGTTCTGTCCGCCGTACATCTTATTGCCGACAACGCGCTTGGCGTACTGCACCGGAATGCGGCGCTCCGCCTCGGTCATCCAAACGATGAAGGCTATAACCAGTAAGAACATAACTACTATTCCAACAACCGCAAACTGCTTATCGAGCTTCCAGTAAGCGATAAGTGTGTTAAGAGCCTGCGGTCCGCGGGAGATAATACCTGCGAAAAGCAGTATTGAAATACCGTTGCCGATACCCTTAACATCTATCTGCTCGCCGAGCCACATCACAAGCGCGGAACCCGCCGTAAAGGCAAGTATTATAACGAACGCCGCAAAGATGACGGCACCGCCGGACACGCTTAAATAGTTGCTGTTTTTGAGATAGAAGAAATATGCCGTACCTTGAATCAGCGCCAAAATAACCGTTGTGTAACGGGTTATCTGGGCCAATCTCTTCTGTCCTTCCTCTCCCTCTTTTGAAAGCCTTTCAAGATAAGGGATAGCCACACACAGAAGCTGTACTATAATTGAGGAGTTGATGTACGGGGTAACAGACATTGCGAATATTGCGCCGTACTCAAGACCGCCTCCGGTAAGAATAGACAGGTAGCTGAAAAATTCATTCGTTGTTCCCGATTCGGTTGCGGATTTTAAAGCAGCAACATCAATGTACGGTACAGGTATTACCGAACCGATACGGAAAATCAAAACGATGAAAACGGTAAAAAGAATCTTATTACGAATTTCTTTTATTTTCCAGGCGTTTCTTAATGTTTCTAACATCAGATCACCTCAGCCTTTCCGCCGACTGAATTGATTTTCTCAGCAGCAGCCGCAGAGAAAGCGTTTGCCTTAACAGTGAGCTTCTTTGTAAGCTTGCCGTTAGCCAAAACCTTAATGGGAAGGCTTGCTTTCTTTACTATACCCTTATCAGCCAAAGCTGCAGCGTCAACCGTAGCGCCGTCCTCGAACACCTCAAGTGCGGAAAGGTTAATCGCTATCCATTCCTCGGCAAAAATATTATTGAAGCCACGCTTAGGAATACGTCTTTGCAGCGGCATCTGACCGCCTTCAAAGCCGGGTCTCATACCGTGACCCGCACGAGCCTTCTGACCCTTATGACCTTTACCGGCAGTTTTGCCGTTGCCCGAGCCGTGACCTCTGCCTATACGCTTCGCCTCTTTTGTAGAGCCGAAAGCCGGAGATAATTCATGCATTTTCATTGTTCGCACCTCCTTGCTTAATTCGCGCGGTTAAAACCGCATTTCCGCTTTATGCGGATTGAAAAAATCATTTTGCAGCCGTAACCTCAACAAGATGAGAAATCTTGTTGATCTTGCCCTTGGTCTGCTCGTTATCCGGCTGAATTTTCTCATCGCCGATTTTGAAAAGACCGAGAGCGTTTGCGGTAGCTATCTGATCCTTTTTAGCACCGATGGTGCTTTTTACCAGCTTTACTTTAAGGCCGGCAGCCTTTTTTGTTGCCATAACGCTGCTCCTCCTTAACCAATGATTTCCTTGACAGACTTGCCGCGTACTGCTGCTACTTCCTCGGCGCTGCGAAGCGAAGCGAGGCCGGCAACAGTGGCGCGAACAACGTTGCAGGGATTGTTCGATCTTAAAGCCTTGGTACGAATGTCGGAAATACCGACAGTCTCAACTACCGCACGAACAGCGCCGCCGGCAATAACGCCGGTACCGGGAGCCGCGGGCTTAAGAAGAACGCGGCCTGCGCCGAATTCGCCTATAACCTCGTGCGGAATTGTTGTACCCTTTAAGGATACCTTTATAAGATTCTTTTTAGCGTCTTCAATTCCTTTGCGGATAGCGTCCGGAACCTCGCCCGCCTTGCCGAGCCCGTAGCCTACGATGCCGTTGCCGTCTCCTACAACCACAAGCGCCGCGAACTTCATAATGCGTCCGCCCTTAACGGTTTTGGAAACACGGTTTATGGCAACTACGCGCTCTTTTAAATCTAATGTTGATGCGTCAATATTTGTAGCCAAAAGTATTCCTCCTTATCAGAACTTGAGTCCGCCCTCGCGGGCACCTTCGGCAAGCTCCTTGACACGGCCGTGATAAATGTATCCGCCGCGGTCAAAAACAACCTCGGTGATGCCCTTTTCAGCGGCGCGTTCAGCAATTAACTTTCCAACCTTGTGAGCGCCCTCTTTGTTGCCGCCGGAAATTCCGAAATCCTTCTCGTTGGAAGAAGCGGCTGCGAGTGTAACGCCGTTTACATCGTCGATAAGCTGGGCGTAAATGTTGCTGTTGGAGCGGAATACATCAAGGCGAGGACAAGCCGCCGTACCGCTGACCTTAGAGCGGACGCGGGCGTGACGCTTAAGTCTTGCCTGATTGCTGTTTGGTCTTGTAACCATCGTTTATACACTCCTTTATTATTTCTTAGCACCCTTGCCGGCTTTACCTTCCTTGCGGCGGATATGCTCGTCGGCGTACTTAATACCTTTGCCCTTATAAGGCTCCGGCGGACGCTTCTCGCGAACTTCCGCGGCAAACTGGCCGACCTGCTGCTTATCCGCACCGCTTATAACTACCTGGTTGGGAGTCGGTACGTCAATGGTGATTCCCGGAATCTCAGGAATGATTACCTGATGAGAATATCCGAGGTTCATTACAAGATTTTTGCCCTGCTTCTGGGCACGGTAGCCTACGCCGTTAACCTCAAGCGTTTTTGAGTAGCCGTTGGTAACGCCCTCAACCATATTATGGATAAGGGTACGGGTAAGACCGTGGAGCGCACGGTGATTTTTGTCATCGGTCGGGCGGGTCACGATTATTTCATTGCCCTCAAGCGCAATGTTTATTTCGTGATTGAAGGTGCTTTCAAGTGTACCCTTGGGTCCCTTTACGGTCACCTTGCTGCCGTCAACCTTAACCTCAACACCGGCAGGGATTGCGATAGGTTTCTTTCCTATTCTTGACATCCTCTCGCACCTCCTTACCAGACGAAAGCGAGGACTTCGCCGCCGACATTGGCTTTGCGTGCCTGCTTGTCTGTCATTATACCCTTTGAGGTGGAAAGGATGGCTATGCCGAGGCCTTTCATAACCTTGGGCATATCCTCTACATTTGTGTAGATACGCAAGCCGGGCTTAGAAACTCTTCTAATGCCGCTTATAACCTGCGATTTATTATGGCCGTACTTCAAAGTGATGTGAATTACGCCCTGCTTTCCGTCTTCTTCGACCTGAAAGCCCGAGATGTAACCCTCGTCAAGTAAAATCTGAGCGATTGCCTTTTTTACATTCGACGCCGGAACATCTACCGAATCATGCTTTGCAGCGGATGCATTACGAATTCTCGTAAGCATATCCGCGATTGTATCGCTGATTTGCATGCCGTCAACCTCCTTCAGCTTTGTGCCTTACCAACTGGCCTTCTTCACTCCGGGGATCTCGCCTTTATAAGCAAGCTCTCTGAAGCATATACGGCAAATGCCGTACTTGCGAAGATAAGCATGTGGGCGGCCGCAGATTTTGCATCTGTTATACTCTCTTGTTGAAAACTTAGCAGGTCTTGCCTGCTTAACTTTCATAGCAGTCTTAGCCATTATTACTTCTCCTTATCTCGCAAACGGAGCGCCCAAAAGCGTTAATAACTCGCGGGCCTCTTCATCTGTCTTCGCAGTTGTGACAAAAATTATATCCATACCGCGCACCTTATCGATCTTATCGTACTCGATTTCAGGGAAAATAAGCTGCTCCTTAACGCCCATAGCATAGTTGCCGCGGCCGTCGAAAGCGTTCGGGTTAATTCCTCTGAAGTCGCGAACGCGCGGAAGAGCCGCATTGAAAAGTCTTTCAATGAACTCATACATACGCTCGCCGCGAAGTGTTACCTTCGCACCGATCGGCATACCCTCGCGGAGCTTGAAGTTCGCAACCGACTTCTTAGCGCGGCAGGGAATTGCCTTCTGACCGGTGATAAGACTCAGGTCTCGCAGAATAGCGTCGATGACCTTGGAGTTTTCCTTGGCCTCGCCGGCGCCTACATTGATAACGACCTTTTCGAGCTTCGGAATCTGCATGACGCTCTTGTAGCCAAATTTTGTCATCAGTGCGGGAGCGATCGAATTTTTATATTCGTTCGACAGTATTGACATGTCATGTCCTCCTTATCTCTTAAAAAGTCTCGCCGCATTTTTTGCACATGCGGTCTTTTTTGCCGTCCTCGTAGACCTTAGTGCCTACTCTGGTGGGCTTATTGCATTTCGGGCAAACAACCTGAACCTTGCAGGCATAAACAGCACCGTTGGTTTCAATTATACCGGACGGATCTCCTGCCTTCTTCGGTTTAGCGTGTTTCTTAACAACGTTGATGCCCTCAACTATAACCTTACCCTCTTTGGGGCTGACCTCAAGCACCTTGCCGGTCTTCTTGCGGTCCTTTTTGTCTCCTGTAAGGAGGACTACGGTATCACCGGTTTTAACGTGAAGCTTACTCATTGTTTTCTACCTCCCATTAAAGCACTTCCGGAGCAAGGGACAGGATCTTTGTGTAATCCTTGTCGCGCAGCTCACGGGCTACCGGCCCGAAAATACGGGTACCGCGGGGGTTCTTGTCATCACGGATGATAACAGCCGCATTTTCGTCGAATCTGATGTATGTGCCGTCATTGCGGCGAAGACCTCTTGCGGAACGAACCACAACTGCCTTTACTACATCGCCCTTCTTTACAGTACCGCCCGGAGCGGCCTTTTTAACAGAAGCCACGATGACGTCGCCAATGTTGGCATACCTCCTTCTGGAGCCTCCAAGAACGCGGATGCACATGATTTCCTTAGCACCCGTATTGTCGGCAACCTTGAGGTAACTCTGTTGTTGTATCACAGTGTTTTCCTCCTTGTAGACTACTTAGCCTTTTCGATTATTTCCGCCACGCGCCAACGCTTATCCTTGGAGAGTGGTCTGGTCTCCATAATAAGAACTCTGTCGCCTACGCCACAGGAATTGTTCTCATCATGAGCTTTGAGTCTGATAGTGTTTTTAATGATCTTCTTATAGAGCGGGTGCTTAACGTTGTCCTCAATGGCAACTACGACGGTTTTATCCATCTTGTCGCTTACAACCTTACCCACTCTTGTTTTACGAAGGTTTCTTTCGCTCATTTAGCCTTTCCTCCCTCTCTCAAGCGTTGGTGCTGTCGTTTTTGAGCTCGTTCTCGCGAATGATTGTCTTAACGCGGGCGATGTCCTTCTTAACGGCAGCTATACGCATGGGGTTGTCGAGCTGGTTAATGGCGAGTTGGAAACGCAGATTAAATAATTCCTCTTTAAGCTTTGTCAACTGGTCATTCAGCTCCGGCAAAGTGTTCTGTCTGATTTCCTTTGCATTCATTACTGCTCACCACCCATTTCCTGCTTTGTTACAAACTTGCACTTAATAGGAAGCTTGTTTGCGGCGAGACGCATAGCCTCGCGAGCCAATTCCTCGCTAACGCCGCCGATCTCGAACATTACGCGACCGGGCTTAACAACCGCTACCCAGTACTCGGGTGAGCCCTTACCTGAACCCATTCGGGTTTCAGCCGGCTTTTCGGTTATCGGCTTATCGGGGAATATCTTTATCCAAACCTGACCGCCACGCTTAATGTAGCGGGTCATTGCAATACGCGCAGCCTCTATCTGGTTAGAGGTGATCCACGCCGGCTCTAAAGCCTGAAGACCGAAATCGCCGTGTGTTACGGTGATGCCGCGTGAAGCGGTACCGGTCAAACGTCCGCGGTGAACTCTGCGGTATTTAACTCTTTTAGGCATTAACATCAGCGGGCGCCTCCTTCCTTTTTAACCTTGCGGTTATCAGCGAGAACCTCACCCTTGTAAATCCAAACCTTAACGCCTATACGACCGTAGGTGGTGTTTGCCTCGGCAAAACCGTAGTCGATATCGGCACGCAGGGTCTGAAGCGGAATTGTTCCCTCATGATACTGCTCGCTTCTTGCGATTTCAGCGCCGCCCAAGCGACCTGAAACCTGAGTTTTTATACCCTTTACGCCGAGACGCATAGCTCTGCCTATGGAGAGCTTCATAGCGCGGCGGAAGGAAATACGCTTTTCAAGCTGAGCCGCAATATTTTCGGCTACGAGCTGAGCGTTAGCGTCCGGATTCTTTATTTCAACAATGTTGATAAGAACCGGCTTGCCGAGCATCTGCTGGCAGGTGGCGCGAAGCTTTTCGATTTCGCTGCCGTTGCGTCCGATCACCATACCCGGCTTTGCGCAGTGGATATGAAGTCTTACGCGCTTGTCGTCACGTTCGATTTCGATTTTTGCAATACCTGCTGTGAAGAGGGTCTTCTTGAGGTATTTACGGAGGTTATAGTCCTCAACCAATGTATCGCCGAAAACGCTGTCATTGGCAAACCAACGTGAGTCCCAGTTTTTAATTACGCCTACACGGAAACCGTGCGGATTAACCTTCTGGCCCATAACTTAACCTCCTTCTTAGATTTCGCGTTCTTTAAGAACGATTGTAACATGGCTTGTTCTCTTCAAAATTCTGTGGGCTCTGCCGTGATCCTTCGGACGGATTCTCTTAAGAGTCGGTCCGGGGCAGACAAAGCACTCTGCAACATAAAGACGGGAAACATCCATGTTATGATTGTTTTCTGCATTAGCCATAGCTGACGCTAAAAGCTTCTCCAAATACTCGCAAGCGGACTTAGGAGTAAATTTGAGTATAGCCATAGCTTTTTCAGCATCCTGATTGCGGATCAAATCCAAAACAATCTTCACCTTGCGGGGTGAAATACGGGCGTATTTAAGTGTAGCCCTTGCTTCCATAGTTAAACTCTCCTTTCAGCCGCTTACTTACCGGTGGTCTTTGAACCGGCGTGACCCTTAAAGGTTCTCGTCGGAGCGAACTCACCGAGCTTGTGACCTACCATATCCTCTGTTACATAAACCGGAACGTGCTTGCGGCCGTCATGTACCGCAAAGGTGTGTCCGACGAAATCGGGGAATATGGTCGAAGAACGGCTCCAGGTCTTAAGAACTCTCTTTTCACCGGCTTCGTTCATTTCCTTGACTCTTTTGAGCAGAACAGGCTGCACATAAGGGCCCTTTTTAATGCTTCTTCCCATGATTAATCTCCTTTCGTCGAATTACTTACGGCGCTTTACGATATACTTATCGGTGCGCTTATTCTTCTGACGGGTCTTGTAACCGAGAGCAGGTTTACCCCACGGGGTAACAGGTCCCGGACGACCGATCGGTGATTTACCCTCACCGCCGCCGTGCGGGTGATCGCACGGGTTCATTACAGAACCGCGGACGGTCGGTCTCCAGCCCATGTGACGCTTACGTCCGGCTTTACCGTAGTTAACGTTTGCGTGCTCCGGATTGGATACAACGCCTACGGTTGCCATGCAGTTTGCCGGAACGTTGCGAAGCTCGCCCGAGGGCAAACGCAAAAGCGCCATTCCGTTTTCCTTAGCCATAAGCTGAGCGGTGTTGCCGGCAGAACGTGCAAGCTGAGCGCCCTTGCCGGGGTAAAGCTCGATATTGTGCAGGAATGTACCTACCGGAATGTTGATAAGCGGAAGTGCGTTGCCGGGCTTAATATCAGCCTCGGGGCCGCTTACTATCTTATCGCCGACCTTTAAGTCCTGCGGAGCGATTATATAACGCTTCTCGCCGTCCTCATACTGAACGAGGGCGATGAACGCAGAGCGGTTCGGATCGTACTCAAGAGTCTGAACGGTAGCGGTTATACCGAAACGCTCTCTCTTGAAATCGATAACTCTGTACTTTCTGCGGTTTCCGCCGCCTCTGTGGCGAACGGTGATTCTGCCGTAGCTGTTGCGTCCGGCATTCTTTTTAATAGGCTCAAGCAAGCTTCTCTCGGGAGCAACCTTTGATAACCCGGAATAATCCATAGTTGTCATATTGCGGCGGCCCGGAGTAGTCGGCTTGTAAAATTTAATTGCCATTTGTTTCACTCTCCTGTTTTGGCTTAGCGAAGTTATCTTTAAAAAACTTCATACATCACCGGAAATCCTTGATTTCCCGGTCGCGGTTATCAGATAAGACCGTCGAAGAACTCAATCGGCTTTGAATCAGCCTTTAGAGTAACGATTGCCTTTTTCCAGGCTGCGGTGTAGCCGTTGTAACGGCCCATACGTCTTGCCTGACCGCGAACGTTGATTGTGTTGACCTTAGCAACATCAACCTTGAAAAGCTTTGCGACAGCGTCGGCTATCTCAATCTTGTTAGCGTCCTTAGCTACCTTAAAGGTGTATTTCTTATCGGCTATACCCGACATACTCTTTTCGGTAATTACCGGAGCTATAATGATATCCTGTGCGGTTTTCATTATGCATACACCTCCTCAAGCTTCGCTACGGCATTCTTTACCACCACGAGAGTGTCGGCATTGATTATGTCGTAGGTGTTGATTGTTCCGACCTGTGCGGATTTCGCACCCGCAATGTTGGCAATGCTCTTTACGGCGAACGCGTTGTTATCCTCAAGAACTATGAGAGTCTTTTTACCGGCGCCTATTGCCTTTAAGCAATCGGCAACGACCTTGGTTTTGTAGGTCTCGGTTTTAAGCTCGTCAAGAACTATCATATCGCCTGTGAGCACCTTATCCGACAAAGCGGATTTGAGAGCCAGTCTCTTAACCTTTTTATTGAGAGAGTAAGAATAATCTCTCGGCTTCGGCGCGTGAACTATACCGCCGTGTCTCCACTGCGGAGCTCTGGTAGAGCCCTGTCTTGCGTGACCGGTACCCTTCTGTCTCCACGGCTTTTTGCCGCCGCCCGATACCTCGGTACGAGTCAGAGTGGACTGCGTGCCCTGACGCTGATTTGCAAGGTAGTTTACAACCGCCGCGTGCATAACCGCCGCGTTAGGCTTTATTCCGAAAACGGCGTCGCTCAAGGTGATTTCTCCCACGCTTTTGCCCGCCATATCGACTACTGCTATATTAGGCATAATTTAGAACACTCCTTCCCTTACGCTTTAACGCTGTCGAAAAGAACCACTATTCCGCCCTTGGGGCCGGGAACGGCGCCCTTAACCGCGATGATGTTCTTTTCCGCGTCTACTTTAACGACACTCAGGTTCTGAACGGTTACGCGCTCATTGCCGAGGTGTCCTGCCATTTTCTTTCCCTTGAAAACTCTTGACGGAGTTGAGCAGGCGCCCAAGGAACCGCCGTGACGGTGAACAGGGCCTGTACCGTGAGTTTCCTTAAGTCTTCCGAAGTTCCAGCGCTTAATGGTGCCGGCGTAGCCCTTACCTTTTGAAGTGCCGCGCACGTCTACCGAATCGCCCTCCGCAAATACGTCAGCCTTGATTATATCGCCTACGTTCATAGCGCTGATATCTTCAAAGCGGAACTCGCGAAGAACCTTTTTCGGAGCAACGTCGCCCTTCTGGAAATGACCCTTCTGGGGCTTGTTTACCTTAGAAGCCTTCAAATCGCCGTAGCCTATCTGAACAGCCTCGTAGCCGTCGTTCTCGGCGGTCTTCTTCTGCGAAATAACGCAGGGGCCTGCCTCGATAACGGTAACCGGAACAACGTTTCCGTTTGCGTCAAAAAGCTGAGTCATACCGAGCTTTTTGCCCACAATACCCTTTTTCATATGATTTTCCTCCTTTGGTTATTGGTTGGCTTTCACCAACTTGACCTGCGGTGCTGCGATTAAAGCTTTATTTCAATCTCTACACCGGCGGGAAGCTCAAGATTAGTCAGAGCTTCAACAGTTTTGTTGGAAGGTCTGATTATATCAATAAGCCTTTTGTGCGTTCTCGTTTCAAACTGCTCGCGGCTGTCCTTATATTTATGAACGGCGCGGAGAATGGTAACAACCTCTTTTTCGGTGGGCAGCGGCACGGGGCCTGATACCCTTGCACCTGTACGTTTAGCGGTTTCCACTATTTTCTCAGCGGACTGGTCTACAAGCGCGTGGTCGTAACCTTTGATACGAATACGGATTTTTTCTTTCACTGCCATGTGAAATTCGCCTCCTTAAGTAGTTGGCGGGCAAAACTTACAACGCGCCGTGTTTTTCTTTACTGCGCATTATAAAACCGGCATTGCTGGGGTCACAGACAATTCCGGACAGCAGATCGCTCTGCCGCTGTATACAAGAGCCGCAAGATCTCTTATATACTTCCTGACTTTTCGCCCGGTTTAAAATCGGACATACTCCGCGGAAATTTCCCGACTCAGGGTCGGCCACCTCCCGCATCAACGCATGTTTCACGCCGCATTTAGGCAGCGTACTGTAGTATCATAACACACTCTTTTTCAAAAATCAAGCTTTTTTTGCCGTTTATTTTGATTTTTTTCGCGTTTCATTATAGAACGGGTGTATCCGCCGAAGCTGAAAATAGGATATATTATGTTTCCGTGCGTTCGGAGCCTAAAAAATGCCGTTTTGCGTTGTTATACGCATGTAACACTTTTTCGGCTGTTACATATCATAATAGTGAAGTTAATGTGTTGCCCCGGCGATACGACTTCAATTATTCTACAGGAGGCTTTTATATGGCAGATTTGAAAAACGGCTGCCCGCCCGAGAACGGTACATTTAAGGAAGCCGTATGCGTAGACGCCGGCAGAGTATACGATTCCTGCTGTGACCGCGATTGTCTTGAGGATCTCCGCTGCTTTTTCTTGGCAGAGGATCAGGCGCTTATAAACAGCGCTATCAGCGTTAGGCTGCGCTCGGCAGAGGTACTTAATGTTTTTATCGATGTTGAACCGGTAAACTTCAACAAAGGCTTTTATTCCTGCGATTTGACCTTCTTCTTCCTGCTCGGCTTTGATATTTACACCGCTCCGCATTCCTGCCCGCAGTATATCCGAGGCATATCCTCTTACTCGAAAAAGGTTATACTCTTCGGCAGCGACGGCAATGTGAAGGTATTTTCAAGCCGTGACAGAGAGGACGGAGACTGCGACACAAGCACACGCAGAAGCACGAATATGCCGAAATGCGTGGTTCAGGCGGTCGATCCGATTCCGCTTTCGGCGAGAATCGGCGAAATTCACGATTGCTACGAGAATGTCCGCTGCATTCCGAAATGCGTATGCGAGGTGCTCGGCGGCAATGCGGTCACCGAGCTGCAGAACGGCACGCCGACCGTTTATGCCACCTTGGGGCTTTTCACGATAGTTCAGCTCATAAGAAATGTTCAGATGCTGATTCCGGTATACGATTTCTGCATACCCGAAAAGCAGTGTGACGATTCCACCGACCGTCCCTGCGACACCTTCAGAAAGATCAAATTCCCGACCGATGACTTTTTCCCGCCGCGCCCGTGCGACGCGGATAACGACTGCTGCGGCTGCCAAAGAACCGAGCAGTAGAAATTTGTAAAAAGCAACGCCTCCCTCTGACGAGGGAGGCGAAAGCCGCAATTTTCTCCGCACACCAAAAGCAGCAAAGCCTCCTATTCGGCAAGCAGAATCGGCGATATATCAAGCTTATCAAAGCCTTTAAAGAAATCCGCTATTCCCGCTATATCCCTTTTAATACCGCCGGGGACGCGGCTTTCAAAGTTTATGGGCATAACCGGGTCGTGAACGCTCAGGCGCAGTAAGAAAAATCCGTTTTCGGTGGATATTCTCACGCCCTCGCGGTCATCATCGGCGGTTTTGTAGTCAGGTCTTGTTTCTGCGTATTCGCGCAGTTTTTTTATAACCGTTTCGCCGTATTCCCTGAAATCCTCCGCAGTTATGTTAAAGCGGAACTCGGCTTCCTCGGCGGGCAGTTTAAGCGGAGCGAGAATTTTTTCAATATCGCGCCCGCGTGCTAATTCTATTACTATTTTGGTAACCAAATACGCACCGTCGTCAAGAAAATAGTTTTCCCTTAAAGCCGCATGACCCGAGGTCTCTATGGCAAGGGGGCAGTTTATGCCGTCACGACACAACTCAATCGCCTTGTTTATAACGTTTTTATAGCCGCGGCGGTAGCGGTAGTGGGTATCGTTAAGCGTATTTTCAAGATATTCGCGCAGCCCGTCGCTCGTTACGGAATCGGTAACTATGGTGGCGCCGCCCTTTTCGCCCGACACCATATATGCAGCAAGCGCTATAAGGCGGTTGCGGTTGATTTCCTCGCCGTCAGCCCCAACGCAGCCCGCGCGGTCAACATCGGTATCGAAAATAATACCGAGGTCGGCGTTATTATTCTTAACCGCCGCGCATATGCTTCTCATAGCGTCCTCGTTTTCGGGGTTGGGTATGTGGTTCGGAAACATTCCGTCAGGCTCTAAAAACTGGCTGCCCGATATATCCGCTCCCAACCTTTCAAGTACATCCGTAGCATAAAAGCCGCCGGCGCCGTTGCCTGCGTCCACCGCTATTTTATAGCCCGAAAGCGGCTTTTCTTCTTCAGTTTTGCCCACAGCGTCGCATATCATTTTGCGCAGCCTTGCGGCGTATTTTACCATATAGTTCAGCTTTACGGCAACGCCCGCGCGGTTGCAAATAATTTCCTCTCCATTATCGGCGAGCTTTACAATCTCGGTAATATCGGGCGAATCAAGCCCGCCCGCGGGGGTGAAAAATTTCAGCCCGTTGCGGTCAAACGGGTGGTGGCTTGCCGTTATCTGAATTGCAGCGTCGGCTTTTAAATCGACCGTGGTCATAAACATGGCGGGGGTAGAGCAAAGCCCGCAGTCTATTACCGATATTCCCGCGTTAATAAGCGCGCTTATTACCTGCTTTGCTATTTTCTCGCCGGTTATTCTGGAGTCCCTGCCCACGGATATTGTAAGCTTTGAGGGATCCTTATCATATTTATTTATGTACCATGAAACAAATGCGGCGGTAATATCGTAAACCGCCTCGTCGGTAAGGTTTACCTCTTTTCCGCCGAGGGGAGAGGCTACGCCCCTTATATCCGTGCCGCTTTTAAGTGAAATGTAACTCATTTTAAAACTCCTATCCGAAAAAATATCCGGCCGAAAAATAGCCGATTATAATAAGTATTACGGCGGACGCCGTGTAAAGCATCGCCTTTAAAAACGCGGTCTTTCCGCTGCTTTGCATATCAATCACCCGATAACAGTGTTCCCGAATACATAAAATTTATTTATCGGAGGCAGACGAATGACGGTATACAGGCTATCAGGCGACAAAATAAGAATCGCCCTTTCCGACAGCGAGGTGCTCTCGTTTTTCGGGACTTATGAAAAATTCGCCTCCTTAAGCGGCGGCACACGGCTTGCAGTGAGTCTTTTGCTTAAGGAAAGCCTTGAAAAATACGGTGATATTTTAGGCGACAACCTGCTTGTGGAAATAAAGGCAAGAAAATCCGCCGGGTGCGTTATAACCGTATCCCCCGCTGTCGGCAGAGCGCACGGCAAAGACCGCGTTATGCTCATTTTCCCCGACAGTGAAAGTATGATAAGCGGGATTAAAAGGCTTTATTCACGCCGCCTGCCGCGCGGAAAAAACAGCCTTTACCGCCTTAAAAACAGCTACCGCCTTGTCATAACGGGGCACAGCCGCGATTTTTATTTTATGACCGAATTCTGCACCGTAAAAAACGCAAGCGAGCCCGAAATCGCCTACACCGAGGAATACGGCGGATTGCTCTGTGAGGATACCGCCGTTGAAACCGTAGGCAGGGCTTTTTCTAAAGATTTTTAAGGTCGGCAACCGCCTTGCCCATATCCTCCGCCGAGAATACGCAGCTGCCCGCCACAAGCACCGTGGCTCCCGCATTTACCGCAAGCGGCGCGGTTTCGTAGTTTATGCCGCCGTCAACCTCTAAATCAATGTTCAAGCCCTGTTTTTTGATTTCATCCCGCAGGGTAGAAAGCTTATAAAGCGCCGAGGGCATAAATTTCTGCCCGCCGAAGCCCGGCTCGACCGACATTACGAGCACCATATCGCAAAGCGGCAGAAACTCAAATATCTCCTCGGGCGCAGTGCCCGGCTTTATTGTAAGACAAGCCCTGCAGCCGCGCTCCCTGATTTCGGTAAGAGTCGCACGCACATCGCTGCCCGCCTCGTAATGAAAGCCCAGAATATCCGCGGCCTCGGCAAACTGCTTTATATACCTGTGCGGACGGTCTATCATAAGATGCACATCAAGCGGCAGCGAGGTATGCTTTTTAATAGACTTTATAACCGGCACGCCGAACGAAATATTCGGAACAAAGATACCGTCCATAACATCCAAATGCAGCATATCCGTTCCCGCGGCCTCTAATTTTTTTATATCGTCCTTAAGCGTAAGAAAGTCCGCCGTTAATACCGACGGTGAAATTTTAACCGACAAGTTGCTCACCCCTGCATATATTTAACAGTAATATTTTAACCCCTGCGGACATTATTGTCAATGAAAAAGCGCATTTTAAGCGCCGAAATACTTTCCGGGAGATACGCCCGTTGCACGCTTGAACGCAATATGAAAGTAAGAGGTGCTTGAAAATCCCAATTGCTCGCTTACCTCCGAAATGCTTTTTCCTTCCCCCAAAAGCTTTACCGCCATGCGCATTCTTATTGAATTGTGGTATTCTATTACGCCCTTGTCGCAGAACATCCTGAAAATACGCTTAAGGCTGCTGCAGCTCAAATTGCAGGCACGCGCGGTCTCCTCGACAGTGACGCTGCGGCAGCAGGCATCCTCAAGATAGCTTACAATCTGCCTGTATATCGCGGCATAACGCGAATCCTCACGGTATGCGGTTTCCTTTTCTCCGCGCAGTCTTAAAAGAAACGCCTCAAGTCCCACCGCCGCGGCATTGCTCTGCCAGGAATATTCCGACATATCGCCCTTATCAAACAGCTCGATTGCTCTGCGGCAGGCGGCATTTATCCCGCCGAATTCCTCAAGCAGCAAATCGTTGAGCGTGAAAAGCCGATCGCGGAAGTAAGCCATTCCGTCGCTCTCGGCCTCAAAGGATATTATAAAGAGTCTCGGCGCAGTACCCTCCGCAGACCACACCCTGTGAAACTCCATCGGCTTGTGAAAAAGCAGATTGCCTTTTTTGAGGTTATATACCCGTTCGTCGGCGGTCGCCATTGCCGCACCCTCCGCCACACAGACTATCTCCCAAAAATTGTGCATCTCCCCCGGGAAATAAAAATCCTTCGGCCGCACCGCGTCGATTGCGGTTATAACCGATTTTATGAAAATTTTACGCTCCGTTTTATGAAATTCAAATTTTTGCAGCATATTTTTCACCGTTTGTCCGATTTTAAATCAAATCCGCTCGATTTCCGATAATATTATAACATCAGGCAACACTTATTTCAAGAAAAAAGAGTGCATTCTCAAAAAACCGCAGACGCGCGCAATTCCACCCGCAGTAGAGCAAATTTCGGGCGGCTCTACCGCGGCTTTACCGCAATTAGAGACCGCCCGTTCGGCAGTTCATTGCTTTGACGGCAAAAATAATTTAAAATGATTTTCGGTGATTAATTATGATGAAGCTTTGCAAAATTATAAGGATTATAACCGTAGCTCCGCTCGCGGCGGCGTTGGCTGTAACGCTGCTTTTCCTGCACGGCGGATTTTTTGCAAACGGTGCGAATTTTGCGGCGGCGATAATATCTCTTACGGTCTTTCCGCTGCTTGCATACCCTGTAAGTCTTATTAAAAAGGGGGATGAACGGCGCAGATTTCAGCGCTCGCTGGCAATCGTGCTTGCCGTTGCCGGGTATATAGGCGGATTGCTGTTTTCGCTTGCCGCAAACGCCGCTGACGGCGAAAGAGTGCTGTATCTTACCTATCTGCTTTCGGGCGTTGCCATCGCCTTCAGCTCCTTTTTGTTAAAAAAGAAAAGCAGCGGCCATGCCTGCGGAATCGCTGGGCCCGTGGCGCTGCTGGCATATTATGTTCACCCGCTTTACCTTTTAGGGCTTTTGCTGCTGCTCCCCGTCGGATATGCCTCACTTAAAATGAAAAGGCATACGCTGCCGCAGCTTATTTCAGGCGCTGTTATTCCGATAGTCTGCCTTATTCTCTCGGCGGCAATATGCTCACTTTCATAATTTCCCGACCAAAGTCTTTGCTCCCGCGCATCACTCCCGATTACGGCTTCGGCGAATCGGTTCTGCCCAATATATAATCGGTTGTGGTTTTATACAGATCCGCAAGCGCCGTTACATAACGGGTAGGTATCTCTCGCTTGCCGGTTTCATAGGTACTGTAGACCCTTTGGTCGATTCCCAAATATGCGGCAACCTCTTTTTGAACGAAATCATTGTCTTCACGCAAATCCTTAAGTCTCGGATAATACATATACATTCACCTCAAAATTCAGTATATGTACTATCAAAAGATAGTATTGATTTTACTATCGTTTTATAGTAAAATAGTCGTGAGGCGTATAAAATGAGAGAAAATAAATATGTGCTTATTGCGGGCTGCCGTGATTATAACAACTACGCAGAAGCAAAGCGCTATATTAATCGTTGTATAGCCGAGATACGAAAAAGGTATAAAATCACAGTAATTTCCGGAGGCGCACGCGGCGCGGATAATCTCGGCGAGCTATATGCAATTGAAAACGGATTTGATGTGAAAAAGTATCTCCCCGATTGGGAACGGTACGGTAAATCCGCCGGGCCGCTCCGCAATAAAATAATGGTCGACAAAGCTGATTTTATAATATGCTTTTGGAACGGTAAAAGTCGCGGAACGGCTTCAACCGTTAAATATGCCATAAAGACCGGAAAGCCGCTGCGAATCAAATATATATAAAGCCCGTCTTGAAAAATTAATATTTAAGGTATAAAATAAAGATGAAAAATTAAAAGGAGACGGTTATATGTCAAAAAAACTGGTGGCATATTTTTCGGCAAGCGGAGTTACCGCAGCCGCTGCGGAGCAGCTTGCAAAGGCAGCGGGAGCTGATATATACGAAATCAAGCCCGAAACACCCTACACCGCAGCGGATCTTGACTGGACAAATAAAAGCTCGCGCAGCTCAGTAGAGATGAGCAACAAAAGCTTTCGACCCGCAATATCAGGCACGCCCTGCGACACCGATCAATACGATGTTATTTTTCTCGGTTTCCCGATTTGGTGGTATGTCGCCCCGACAATAATCAATACCTTCCTTGAAAGCTATGATTTTTCGGGTAAGACAATAGTGCTGTTTGCGACCTCGGGCGGCAGCGGCTTCGGAAAAACCGTATCGGAGCTTAAATGCAGCGTATCTCCCGATACAAAAATAACCGAAGGCTGGCTTTTAAACGGCAGGCACAGCGAAAAGGAGCTTGCCGATAAAATAAACGCTCTCGACATTTAATAAAAGAACAAAAATCCTATTGTGCCTCGGCAGATAAATATTCAGTCGGATTATAATTTGAAGCCAAAAAAATCCCTGTGCGGTTCTATTTTACCGCGCAGGGATTTTTTATGCCTTGTAAAGACCTAACGATTTTTATTCACAAGCTTTATAAGCTCCGTCACGGGGACTATTGCAAACGCCAGCAGCAGGCAGATAAAGAACTGCTTGGCCGAAATTACGGTCATTCCGAAAACATAGCCCGCGGGAGTGAGCATAAGGAAGATAAGAATAAACAGCGTAAGTATTGCCGAAAGGTTTAAAAACCTGTTTGCAAAAATACGTTTGCCGAAAAGCGTTCCGTCAAGCCGGTTATTATAGCAGTGGAATATTTCCGACATACCGAGCACCCCGAACGCCATTGTCATGGCGGCAGCGCTGCCGGTACTCCTGCCCAGCACAAAGGCAATAAAGGTTGCGGCGGTAATGGTTAGGCTTTGAATTGCAAGTCCGATAATCGATTTGCCGTCAAAAAGTTTTCCGAGCGCGGTATATGGCTTGCGTTTCATTACCTCGTCCTCCGCCTTTTCCATGCTGATCGAAATGGCGGGCGCGCAGTCGGTAAGCAGATTTATCCATAAAAGCTGAACTGCGGACAACGGCGTACCGGAAAATACCAGCATACCGATAAATACAGAAAGCAGCTCCGCAAAATTGCAGGAAAGCAGATAATAAACCGATTTTCTTATATTATCAAAAAGCCCGCGGCTTTCCTTTATCGCGCATACTATTGAGCCGAAGCGGCTGTTTGATATAACTATATCCGCCGTTCCCCTTGCAACATCCGCGCCGAATTTGCCCATGGCACAGCCTATATCCGCACTTATGAGTGCCTCGGTATCCTGCACGCTGTCGCCCGTTACGGTAACCACGGCGCCGTTTTGCTGCCATGCCTTTACTATTCGGGTCTTATCGGCAGGGGAGACCCTTGCGTAAACCGAATAGCTTTTAATGCTTTGCGCCAGCTCCTCATCGTTTAATGACGCTAATTCTTCGCCTGTCACGGCGCTGCTGTCGTCGGTTAAAATACCGATTCTGCGGGCAATCGATTTTGCGGTTATAAGATTATCACCGGTTATCATAACCGTTCTTATTCCCGCCGCCTTGCAGGCAGCTATATCGTCTGTAACATTATCCCTCGGCGGATCTATAATTCCGAGCAGTCCCACAAAGGTAAGCCCGTGCTCTATCTCCTCCGGATTCGGGTTTGCGGGTATACTGTCAAGCGGGCGCATTGCAATGCAGACGATTCTCAAGGCGTCCTCTGCCATAGCATCGTTGATTTTTAATACTTCCTCTGCGTTTATGCCGACGCATTCGGACAGAACCACCTCGGGCGCGCCCTTGATTATTGCAAACGGCTTTTCGTTTATCATGGAAATAACCGTCATGGTCTTGCGCTCGGAGTCAAACGGAATAACGCCGAGCCGCGGGAAAAAGCCCGCAATATCCTTTTCGGACATTGAATTATAGGCAAGGCAGGCTTTTTTTATTGCCTCCTCGGTCGGATCGTTGCGCAGGGTTGAGCAGGCGGTGGCAAGCTTTAAAACAAGCGCCGGTTTTTCAGTTAGTGCCTCGCTTTCCACGTCGGTCATTTTGTCGCCGTCGTAAATTCGGCTCAGCTGCATTTTATTGCGGGTGAGTATGCCTGTTTTATCCGCGCAGATGACATTTGTTTTACCCAGTGTTTCAAGCGCGTCGGAGTCCTTTATTATTATTTTATCCTGCACAATGCGCTGAATACCCACTGCCACCACAACGGTTGCAACCGCGGGTAGCCCCTCAGGTATTGCGGCTACCGCAAGCGCCACGGAGTTTACAAGCACGCGCAGGGTCATTGCGGCGAAATTGCCGCTTGAAAAGTTTTGAATAAGCCCGATTATAAAAGCTATAGCGCAGATTATAAGCACCGCTATGTTTACGATTTTGCCGATTCCGTCAAGCTCCTTTTCAAGCGGGAGCTTTTTTTCGCCCGTCTGCTGCAAAATTGCGGTTGTGTGCCCCGTTTCGGTGTTAAGCCCCGTTGCCACAACCACCGCCTTTGCGTTGCCGTGGGCTACGCTTGTGCCCGAAAATACCATATTTGAGCGGTCGCACGCGGCAGTTATTTCTTCAAAAATTCCCTCGCCGCTTTTTTCAACGGGTATTTCACTGCCTGTGAGTGATACCTCGTTGCAGCGAAATTCATTGCTTTCTATAATTCGCGCGTCCGCCGAAATATAGTCGCCCTCTTCAAGCAGAATAATATCGCCCGGAACCAAAAGCGCGGAATTTATATTTTTCACAATTCCGTCCCGCAGCACTGCGGCGGTGGGATTGGTGGCGCTTTTCATACTGTCGAGCGCGTTATCGCATGTGTGCAGATGATATGCGCTTACAGCCGCGTTTATTATTACGATGCCGATTATCAGCAGCGGCGAAAAGCTGTTCACCTCGTTATACATAAGCGAAACTATAAAGGAGAGCAGCGCCGTTATAATAAGCACTAAAACCAATTTGCTGTTAAGCTGCGATAAGAAACGCTTTAAATAGGTGGGCTTTCCCGAATCGGAAATAATATTTTTGCCGTATTTTTCAAGCCGCATATCGGCAACGCCGTTGGGCAGACCCTTTTTATCGTCTACCTCTAATTCCTTTAAAACGGCGGCGCGGTCGGTGCTGTGCCATATCATTGTTTTTCACCTCGTATACTGTTGTAGTAATCCTTCATCTGCCTTGCGTCCTCTGCCTGCGTGCCGGCTGATTCGCATATAAATACCGGGTCGCAGCCGTATTTATAGGTCAGCTCCATAACCGGCTCATATTCGGGTCCGTACACCGTATCGTCAAAGGTTAGATGGCGCTTTTCGCCGCCCGCGGTGTATTCAATTTTGGAAAAATGAGAATGAAAGCTTTTAAGCCTGTCGCTGCCGAGTGTATTTTTGATTGCAAGGAAAATCTCCTCAAAATCCGCCTTGGTTTTAAGCGAGCCCTGATCCCGCGCGTTCAAATGACCGAAATCAATGCAGGGTATCAGCCTTTCGTCCACCTTGCACAGCTCCAAAACCTCATAAAGCGTGCCCAACTGATTCACCTTGCCCATGGTTTCGGGGCAGATATGAATGTTTGAAAGCCCCGCTTCATCGAGCGCTGCCACTGCCTTGTGCATTGTGTCAACTGCAAGCTCAAGCGCATTTTCGCGGGAGATCTTGCCGCATGAGCCTGTGTGAACAACTATTCTGCTGCCGCCCATGGCATTTACGGCTTTAGCCGACTCCAAAATATAATTCACGGAATTAAGGCGCTTTTCCTCCTCAACAGAGGACATTGAAATATAATACGGCGCATGAAGAGAGAGGTAAACCCCCTTTTCCTTTGCCTTTTCGCCCAAAAGGCGGGCCTTTTCCTCGCCAATGTTTACACCCCTGCCGCACTGATATTCGTAGCAGTCAAGTCCCATTTCAACTATATAATCGGGTACATCCAGGCTGTTTTTATAGCCCATTTTCGCAAAGCTTTCGGCATTTCCCGCCGGACCGAATTTAGGCATTTCAGCGCACCTCCGTGTTTTTAATTTTATAAAGCTTAAATACCGCGCGTTCAAGCCGACGCTTGAATTTAAAGCGCGCAGAGCTTTCGGGCTTTATGGGGTCTAAAAGCATTGTCGTGACCCCGAAAAGGTTGCCGCCGAGCGTATCGGTAAAAATCTGATCGCCCACTATAGCGGTGTTCCTCTTGCTCGTTTTTATGACCCGCAGCGCGCGGCGGAATTTAAAGGGCAGCGGCTTCAGTCCTAAGCTCACGTAGGGCAAATTTATTTTTTCCGCAAACGGCTTCACCCTTTTTTCCTTTGAGTTTGAAAGAATGACAAGGGCTATTCCGTTGTCTCTCATCAAAGCAAGCCAAGCCTCAAGTCCTTCCGTCAGCTTTTGACCGTGGTGGGTCGAAAGGGTATTATCCACATCGAGTATAAGCCCGGTAATGCTGCGGCTTTTCAAAAGCGCAGGGGTTATATCGGTAATTCTTTTAAGTTTAATGTTGGGTTTAAGCAGCATATTAACTCCTGTTGCACCTAAATCATGCCTGACGGCTGAATTGTTTATTAAGCATAATATAGAAAAAAGCGGTTTTGCAACCGCTTTTTCAAACAAAATCAGCGGAACTTTCTCTTGCGAGCAGCTTCCGACTTCTTTTTACGCTTTACAGAGGGCTTTTCGTAATGCTCTCTCTTGCGCACCTCCTGAATAACGCCGTCCTTTGCGGTCTGCCTTTTAAAGCGGCGCAAAGCGTTATCGAGAGACTCGTTTTCTTTAATTCTAACCTGACTCATCCGTATTCCCTCCCTCCGCAGAATAGCAGGGGTAATTTAAAATGCACAAAGCCTGTCCCCAAAGGGCGGCTGCATGCAAAGGGCTGTTAACCCCTTAAAGCAACAACATTTGCAACAATCGCCAAAATGAAAAATACAACGGCGACCCACTTAGTCCAACGCGCCAGAGACGCGTCGAATGTTCTTGCTTTATTCTTGGAAAGGAAAGTATCGGCGCCGCCGGATATAGCGCCGTTAATACCGGCGCGGTGACCCTGCTGCAAAAGAACCACGGCAATTATGAAAAGAGAAACCAAAATAACCGCAATTCCCAATATTATTTCAACTGCACCCACAGATTACACCTCCATATTACGAATAGGCACAATATATAATAACACAACCGATTAAAATATGCAACAAATATTTTGCACAAATCCGCATTTTATTTCACGACAATATTAACAAGCTTTTTAGGAACATACAGCTCCTTAATAATACTTTTGCCCTCGATTGCGGCCGTGACCGTTCCGTCCGCCTTGGCGGCGGCTATTGCATCGGGGGCGGAAATATCCGCCGCAACATTTATGCGCGCTTTAATTTTGCCGTTTACCTGAACGGCAATTTCAACCGTGCTGTCGGCGCACTTTGCCTCGTCGTACTTCGGCCACTCGGCTTCGTTCAGCATTCCCTCAAAGCCCGCCTGCTGCCATAATTCCTCGGTCATATGCGGTGCAAATGGATTAAGAAGAATAAGGTATGTTTTAAATTCCGCCTCGTTTATGCCGCCAAAGCCCTGAATATCGTTAAGTAAGGACATCAGCGCCGCAATAGCGGTGTTCATTTTAAGCCCCTCGATATCCTCGGTAACCTTTTTGATTGTGCGGTGGAAAGCCGATTCAAGCTCGGCGCGGTAGCTGTCGCCATCGGTCAGCTTATCCGAAAGCGCCCACACCTTATCAAGAAAGCGCTTGCTGCCCTTGATTGAAGATTGACTCCAGGGAGCTGCTTTTTCAAAATCGCCTATAAACATCTCGTAAACGCGCATGGTGTCTGCGCCGTAATCCCGCACAATTTCATCCGGATTTACAACATTTCCGCGCGATTTCGACATTTTCTCGCCGTTTTCGCCCAAAATCATACCGTGGCTTGTGCGCTTGGCATACGGCTCGGGACTGGGCACAACACCGATATCATAAAGGAACTTGTGCCAGAAGCGGCTGTAAAGCAGGTGAAGTGTGGTGTGCTCCATACCGCCGTTGTACCAGTCAACCGGCGTCCAGTATTTAAGCGCCTCGGGTGAGGCTAACGCCTTATCGTTATGCGGGTCGCAGTAACGCAGGAAATACCATGAAGAGCCTGCCCACTGGGGCATTGTGTCGGTCTCGCGGTGAGCGGGTCCACCGCAGTGCGGGCAGGTGGTGTTTACCCAATCGGTCATTTTAGCTAAAGGCGATTCGCCGTTGTCGGTCGGCTCGTAGGAGTCAACATTAGGCAGCACAAGCGGTAATTCGCTTTCGGGCACGGGCACATAGCCGCACTTATCGCAGTGCACTATCGGAATAGGCTCGCCCCAATAGCGCTGGCGTGAGAACACCCAGTCGCGCAGCTTGTAGTTGGTCTTGCGCTCGCCGAGGTTTCTCTCGGTAAGCCATTCCTGTATTGCCTTTTTAGCGTCTTCAACGCTCATACCGTTAAGGAAGCCCGAATTTACAAGTTTGCCTGTGGCGCACTCGGTGTAGGGGGCTGCCTGTACGTCCTCACCGCCCGCTACAACCTCAATTATCGGAAGACCGAACTTCTTTGCAAACTCCCAGTCGCGCGTATCGTGCGCGGGAACCGCCATTATAGCGCCCGTGCCGTAGGATATAAGCACATAATCGGCAATGAAAATCGGCACTTCCTTGCCGTTTACGGGGTTTATTGCGGTAACGCCCGAAATTTTAACGCCGGTTTTATCCTTTGCAAGCTCGGTGCGCTCAAAGTCGGACTTTTTGGCGGCTTCCTGTCTGTAAGCCGCAACCTCGTCCATATTGGTTATTTTATCCGCCCATTTATTTATAAGCGGGTGCTCGGGCGACATTACCATATAGGTAACGCCGAAAAGCGTATCGGCGCGGGTGGTGAACACCTCAAACGTATCGCCTATATTGGTGGAGAATTTGACCTGCGTGCCGTAGGAGCGGCCTATCCAGTTGCGCTGCTGCGTTTTTACGCGGTCTATAAAGTCAACCTCGTCAAGCCCCTCAAGCAGCTTTTCGGCATAATCGGTAATTTTAAGCATCCACTGACTTTTTTCCTTGTGGATGACCTCGCTGCCGCAGCGCTCGCAGTGACCGTTTACAACCTCCTCGTTTGCAAGCACGCACTTGCAGGAGGTGCACCAGTTGACCGACATTTTCTTTTTATAGGCAAGTCCTTTTTTGTAAAGCTGTAAGAAGATCCACTGCGTCCACTTGTAATATTCGGGGTCGGTGGTGTTTATTTCCCTGCTCCAATCAAACGAAAAGCCCAAGGATTTAAGCTGCCTTTTAAAGTTGGCAATATTCTTTTTTGTAACCTCCGCCGGGTGAACGTGGTTCTTTATGGCGAAATTTTCGGTCGGCAAGCCGAATGCGTCCCAACCCATGGGGTAAAGCACATTGTAGCCCTCAAGCCTTTTTTTGCGGCAGACAATATCAATAGCCGTGTATGAGCGCGGGTGGCCTACATGCAAGCCCTGCCCCGACGGATACGGAAACTCAACCAGCCCGTAAAACTTAGGCAGAGAATAATCGTCCTTTGCGGCGAAGGTCTGCTTTTCATCCCATATACCCTGCCACTTTTTCTCAATTTGCGCGTAATCGTAACCCTTTGACATTTTAATCTCCATTCTGCCGCTAAAGAGTCGGCACAAATAGGTTATGAAATCTCCCTTTAGCGGCGAACGGAGATTATACCGGTATATTTCGCGGTTGCCTTTTATTAAATAAAAGGCGAGCGGAATGCCGTCCCTATATTGTGTTTAGCGTGATTTTTCACGCTAATCCCCCTCAACCTCTGTAAGCAATTCGCTTAAATCTACCTGTTCGCCGTCGCTCCACATTTTATCAAGCGCGTAAAACTCGCGCTGGTCGCGGCTGAAAACATGCACTATAACCGAGCCGTAATCAAGCACAATCCAGCCCGTAGTTTTGCCCTCTATGTGGTGGGGCTGAACTCCCGCCTCGCTGAGCTTTTCTTCAACCTCATCGGCAAGCGCCCTTACATGTGTAGAGCTTGTTGCGGTGCACATTAAAAAATACTCCGCAATTACGGTAAGCTTATCTATTTTAACGGCGGCAAGCTCCTTCGCCTTTTTCTCGTTCAGCGCGTTCGCTGCGATTTTTAATATTTCTGTACTTTCCATAATTCACCCCAACTCCGGTTTATCGGTAAATTCGATTTCCGGTTTTCCTTTCAGTCCGTCGCTTTCAAAAATAATAACCTCGTTTTCGCCCTTTTTAATAAGCGAGCGCGGCACATAAAGCGTTTTTTGCGGCCCTGCCTCCCAGTATCTGCCGAGATTAAAGCCGTTAAGCAGCACAAAGCCCTTTTTAAAATTATCCGTTTTTAAAAATGTGTCATAAGCCTCGTCCGCCGAAAATGTTCCCCTGTAAAACGCCGGAATGTCCGCAGTAGCTTTTTCGCCGAATTTAAGCGCGGATATATCGGTCATAGGCAGCGGGTATACATCCCACGAAAAATGAATCTTGTTACCGAGCAGCACCCTGCCGGGCAGCCCCTTTTTGCGCATCATTTTATTGCCGAAATTCGCTCTGCCCATATTTTCAACAAGCACCGTGAGCTTATCTCCCGCCTTTGCGGTTATATTCACCGTAAGCGACTCGTTTATATAGGCAATGCCCTGTAATTCGTTATTTATAAGCACCTGCGCGCGGTCGCCCAGCTCTGCGAATGTAAGCGGCGCGTCCGTATAATCGCGGTTTAAAACGGTGGTGTAGGCTATATAGCCGTAGCCCGTGCCGTAGTGCTCCATAGCACGCGGCACATCGCTGTGTATCGGGCTTGAAATAATATCAAGATTAGGCAGCAGCCCCGCGCTGTTTGTAAGCCCAACCCTGCCGTAAGCATACTTTTTGCGGTTTGCGGGCACTTCGGGCGGTGTTACACCCGTTTCCTCGGCTATAACTTTTCGTACAGCGAAATATTTTTCGGTGGTATCGCCGCACTCCGACAGCAGCGCGTCATAATCGTAGCTTGTAACATCGGGCGCGAACTTTTCATAATGGTTAGCCCCCGAGGTAAACCCGAAATTTGTGCCGCCTATAAACATATACATATTAAGGCTGCCCTTTTTAAGCATATCCCGCACAACGCCCGCATACGCGTCAGCGCTTGTTGTGTGGTGCTTTTCATCTCCCCACGCGTCAAACCAGCCGTTCCACATTTCCATACACATTTTAGGCACATTCGGGAACATTTTATCGTGGCAGGCAAAATTCTCTTCAACCCTGCTGCCGAAATTAAGGGTCGGCAGGCAGCCCTCCACCGTGCCGTCGGCAAGGTCGGAATAACCCGTACCGTCCGATGTAAACAGCGGAACGTCTATTCCGCGGCGGCGGTAACCGTCCCTTAAATACAGCAGGTATTCCTTATCGTCGCCGTAATAGCCGTATTCATTTTCGCATTGCAGCATAATTACGGGCCCGCCGTTTGTTGCAAGCAGCGGCTTAATTTTTGCAAGAAGCACATCAAGATAACGGTCGAAATGCTTGATATAAGCCTTGTTCATACAGCGTATTTCAATTTCTTCATCGCACTGAATCCACCAGGGGAGTCCCCCGAATTCCCACTCGGCGCAGATATACGGTCCCGGGCGGACGATTACCATAAGCCCCGCTTTTTCGGCGGCTTTAATAAAGCCTTCAATATCCAGCCTGCCCGAAAAATCGTATTTACCGGGCTCGGGCTCGTGAAGATTCCACGCACAGTAGGTTTCGACACAGTTGCAGCCCAAGGCTTTCAACTTTGCGAAAATATCCTCCCAGGTATCGGGCATATTGCGGAAATAATGCACCGCGCCCGATATCAGCTTTATAGGTCTTCCGTCCTTATAAAAATCGCCGTTTTTAATTTCAAAATTCATAATTTCACCGATTTCAAAGCACCGCTTCGTTGTATGCCGCCACGGTATCAAGATGCACCGCGCGCGCCTGCTCTACCAAATCCTTTATGGAATACTGCAGCGCGTAAATAAATGCCTTTTGGAGCGATTCGTCCACATATTCGCGTATTACGTCCACATCCTCATAATCGCGGTCGGCAGATGTAAAGTCTGCAAGGTAAAGAATTTTCGCCAGCAGCGACATATTCGCCTTTGCCGTGGTGTGATAGCGTATCGCGTCAATAATTTCGGGGTCCTTTATTCCCAAAATATGCTCTACATATGCCGCTCCCGACATTGCATGCCACAGCTTTTCGGCGCCTTTTTCTATTTCATTCGGTATTATACCAAAATCAGCAAAGATTTTCAAGTGCTCTGCCTCAGGGGCATTTTTGGTTATATCGTGCAAAAGCCCCGCAAGATACGCCTTTTCGGCGTTTCCGCCGTATTTTTCCGCAAGGCGCTTTGCCTCGTCCGCCACGCACAGTGAATGATAATACCGCTTTTCGTTAAGCCGCTGCTTTAAAATCAGCTTTAAAGCTTCGTAATCGGTTTTATTTTCACACACGGTAAATTCCCCCGTTCCTAATATACTCATAAATAGGCTTGGGCAAATATTCCCGCGCCTTTTCCGCGTTGTTCCTTATAAAGGTTGAAGAAACGGCGGGTATTTTGTCCGTCGGTACCGTAAGATCCATCCCAAGTGATATAAAATACTCCGCGCGGCGGTCAAATTCCGCGCCGTCGCACCCCTCGCGCCGAAATACTATAAAGGGTATTTCCCGCAAAAGCTCCTCGTATTTATACCATTTATCAAAGGAGATAAGCATATCGCCGCCGCACACAAACGCAAAGCTTTTTTGCGGGTATTTCCGCTTTAAAAGCCTTACCGTATCAATAGAGTAGCTTTTGCCCTCGCGCTCAAATTCTATAAGACAAAGGGCGGCTTTTTTAAAATCCGCCGAAAGCAGCCTGCACATATTTATTCGGTCTGCGTCCGACGCTAAAAAATCGCACACCTTATGCGGCGGTATACGGTCGGGCAGCAGCATAATTTCTTCAATATCGGGGTTGTTTTCAAGCGAACGCAGCATTTCGTAATGCCCTATATGCGGCGGGTTAAAGGTTCCGCCGAAAATTGCGGTAATTCCCATTATTTCACAAGCCTTATCTGCTTGTTATCTCGGCTCTCCCTGTAAAGCACAAATCGCGTGCCTATTACCTGCACCACGTCCGAGTGTGTTTTTTCGGCAATTTCATCCGCCGCCTCGCGGGAAGAAACCGGGCTTGTTTCAAGCACGCGCAGCTTTATAAGCTCGCGCGCCTCAAGCGCGTCGTCAACCTGCTTTACCGTGTTTTCGGTAACGCCGCCCTTTCCTACCTGAAAAATTGTATCAAGGCTGTTTGCAAGCCCGCGTAATTGCGCTCTTTGTCTGCTGTTTAACATTTTTCTTCTCCGAATCAAATATATTTTTTAAGCTCTTCCTTAAAAAGCCGCAGGGCGTTTCCGCGGTGGCTTACTTTGTCCTTTTCCTCCGCCGTCATTTCGGCGTAGCAGCCCGCAGAGCATATAAACAGCGGGTCATAGCCGAAGCCGCCGCTGCCGTGGCATTCCTCTGCCACGTAGCCTTTGCACTCGCCCCTTACGGTGAACTTTCTGCCGTCGGGGAAAACACAGGCGATAGCGGATACAAAGGTTGCGGTTCTTTTATCTTTCGGCACGTCCTTCAGCGCCGCCAAAAGCTTTTCGTTATTGGAAGAATAGGTAGCGCCGCTGCCCGAATACCGCGCGGAGTAAAGCCCCGGCGCGCCGTCTAAAATATCAACGCTTAAGCCCGAATCATCCGCCACGGTCGTAATGCCCGTTACCTTAAGTCCCGAATACGCTTTTAAAAGCGCGTTTTCCTCGTAGGTCTTGCCCGTTTCCTCAACCTCGGGCAGCGGGCTTTCAAGGTCGTTTTCGCTGAGCACCTCAAAGCCCATAGGCTTTAAAATTCTTTCAAGCTCCTCTAATTTATGGTGGTTTTTGGTTGCAATAAATATTTTCATTTTTTACTCCCCGAAAATTCCGTCGGCAAATTCGGCGGCGTCAAAGGGCTGCAAATCATCAATTCCCTCGCCCACGCCGACATATTTCACCGGTATACCCAGTTCATTCTTTATAGCTACTATTATACCGCCCTTTGCCGTTCCGTCAAGCTTTGTTAAAATAATTCCCGTAATAATTGCAACGCTTGAAAACTCGCGCGCCTGGTTGACGGCGTTTTGCCCTGTAGCCGCGTCAAGCACAAGCAGGGTTTCAACCGACGAATCGGGCAGCTCTCTGCCTATAACGCGGTAAATCTTCGCAAGCTCATCCATAAGATTTTTCTTGTTGTGCAGCCTGCCCGCGGTATCGCAGATAATAACGTCCGCTCCCTTTGATTTAGCCGAGGCTATTGTATCAAACACAACCGAGGCGGGGTCTGTGCCCTCAAGGCTTTTCACCATTGTAACGCCCGCGCGCTCCGCCCAGATGCCCAATTGGTCAATAGCCGCCGCGCGGAAGGTGTCCGCCGCGCCGAGCACCACGGTCTTGCCGTCCCTTTTAAGCTGTGAAGCTAACTTACCGATTGAAGTGGTCTTGCCAACGCCGTTTACGCCTATAACCAGTATTACCGAGGGCTTGGTTTCGAGCTTTAACCCCTCGTTTTCGCCCAGCATTTCGGCTATTATTTCCTTTAGCATACCCTTAATTTTGTTGGGGTCGGTCTCTCCCGTTTCTTTTATTTTGTGCCGCAGCTTTTCGCATATTTCACCTGCAGTCGTAACGCCTATATCGGACATTACAAGCGTTTCCTCAAGCTCCTCAAAAAGCTCCTCGTCAATTTTGGTAAAGCTGTTTATAACGCTGTTTACGCCGTTTGCAATTGAGTCCCTCGTTTTTTGAAGACCCTGCTTAATTTTACTGAAAAATCCCATTTTAACCCTGCTTTCGGAAATAAATTTTACGCGCCCTTATTCTGCAATAAGGTCTTTTCAAGCTCCGCTACGTTCAGCTCAATCAGCTTTGTTATGCCCTTTTCCTGCATTGTAACGCCGTAAAGCATATCTGCCGCCTCCATAGTGCCGCGGCGGTGCGTTACGCAGATAAACTGCGTGGCAAAGCCCGATTTTTTCATATAATCGGCAAAGCGGTCAACGTTTATATCGTCAAGCGCGGTGTCAACCTCGTCAAGAAAGCAGAACGGCGGCGCGTTCACGCGCATTATCGCAAAATATATTGAAAGGGCTATAAGTGCCTTTTCACCGCCCGAAAGTCCGTCAAGACTCGGCACGTTTTTGCCCGGCAGCTTAACATTTATATCAATTCCGCTTTCAAGTATATTTTCGGGGTCGGAAAGGGTAAGGCTTGCGCTGCCGCCGCCGAAAAGCTCGGTAAAGGTCTTGCGGAAGTTTTCGTTTATCCTGCCGAAGCCCTCGGTGAAAATATCCTGCATTTGGTGGGTAAGCTGATTTATGAGCCTGTGCAGCTCGGCACGTGTGGTCTCCACGTCGTTTATCTGTGCCGACATAAACTCGTACCTCTCGCTTACTTCCTTATATTCCTCGATTGCCGAAACATTAACGCTGCCGAGCGACCGTATTTTGGTCTTTATCTCGGCAAGGCTCTTTTTAGCCTCTGCCGGCTTATCAATTGCAACGCCTATTTTTTCAGCCTCGCTGCGGGTAAGCTGATATTCATCGTAAAGCTGCTTTATAACGTCGTCGTATTCTCTGAGCATTACCTCGCGCCGCTCTGTAAGGCGGGCCAACTCTCCGCCCGTTTTCTCGCGCAGCGCGGTTTTTTCGCGTTCGCCCGTGCGCAGCTCAACACCCGCTTTTTCGGTTTGGTCGCGTTTTTCGAGCATTTCGTTTATATTGTTTTCCGATTGCTTTATCTGCTCCCTTAAGGCCGCGATAGCGTTTTCGGTATTCTGAATTTTCTGCTCCAACGCGCCGTTTGCCACATTCAGCTGCTCTGTTTCCGCAGCAATTGATTTAAGCCTTTGCGCCCTGCCGCTTACCGAATCCTTAAGCGCCGCAACCGAATTATCCGCCGCCTCAATATCCTTTTGCATTTCAATTATATTAAGCTTTAAGGCGGTTATTTTTTCGGCTGAGTCCTCACGGTCGGCGTTAAGATTATCCCTGCCGCCCGTCATATCCGCAACGCTTGCCTGAACCTCGTTTTTCTGCTTGTCAAGCTCGGCAATAGCCCTTGCCGCCGCTGCGGCAGTCTCCTTTAGCTGCTTAAGCTTTTCATCATAACTGCCCTTTTCGGCGGTCAGCTGCTTTATTGCGCCGTCGGCAGCGGTTTTAAGGTCGCCTATTCGGCGCAGCTCGGCAAGCGCCCTTATTTTATCCTCATTGGCGGTGGTAATTTCCGCGCGCACCGCAGTTATATCGGCGTTTACCGCTGCGGCTGACTCTTCTGCCTCACGCAGCTTTTCTTCAAGCTCCGCCGTTTTCTGCCTTAGGCTCTCGGCTGCGTCTTCAAGAGCCTTAATATCCGCCGCGCGGTTAATAAGCCCTGCATTTTTGGTAAGCGAGCCGCCCGTGAGCGAACCGCCGGGGTTTACTATCTGCCCGTCAAGAGATACTACCTTTATGCGGTAGCCGAATTTTTTGGCTATTGCCGCGGCGGAGTCAATGTCCTCGGTCACAACAACGGCGCCGAGCAGATATTTAATTATTTCGCGGTACTTATTATCGGTTTCCACAAGGTCGCTCGCAATTCCCACAAAGCCCGCCATCTCTTCAAAGCCGTGCTCTTTAAATTCGCGCGATTTAATTGTGGCTACGGGCAAAAACGTAGCTCTGCCGCCCTTTGTGGATTTAAGGTAGCCTATAGCCCGCTTTGCGTCTGCCTCGGTTTCAACTATTATATTCTGTATAGCAGCGGCAAGCGCGGTTTCCACCGCAACGCCGTACTGCTTTTCCACGCTTATAAGCTTTGAAACAGGGCCGCAAATGCCGCGCAGCGTGCCCGTTTCCGCCTGCTTTACAATTTCCTTTACAGAGTGGCTGAACCCCTCCATGCTGTTTTCAAGGTCGCGCAGAATTTTCGCTCTGCGGCGCTTTTCCTCTGCGTCAAGCCTCGATTTCTCAAGCTCCGCTTTAATTTTTTCGACGGCTTCTTTTTTAGAGGTCAGGCGCAGCTCATAGCCCTTTACGGCGTTTTGGCGGCTTATAATCTCTTCCTCGATATTTTGTATCAGCTTTTGGGTCTCGTTAAATTCCTCTGTCAGCTTATCAAGCTGTTCTGTGTATTCCGCTATCTGCTGCCCCGCGTTTTCGCGGCGGGAAACGGTCTCCTCGGCGGCGCTTTCCGCCGTTACCATTTCCACGCGCTTATCGGCGCTTTCAGCGGTTAAGGCGTTCAGGCGCTTAACCTCATTTTCTATTTTTCGTGATATATTCTCGCTGCTTGTAAGCAGGTCGGAAAGGTGCTTTTCAAGCTCTGCAAGTCTTTGCTCTGTCTCCGCCTTTTGCGCCTTTTTCTCATCTGCCGCGGCTTGTCTTTTTTTAATTTCCTCTGCCGCAGCCGCGTCGGAAACGCCCAGTTGCTCTGCCTCCGCCTGCAAGCGCTCAAAGGATTGGCGGTTATGCTCCATATCGTTTTTTATAACCGTAATTGCGCCGTCGTTTTTGAGAATTTCCTCATTCAGGCGCGAAATATTAAGCCGCTCCCCCTCAATATCCGAGGTAAGGCGGGCGAAATACGCCGTGTTTTCTTCTGAGCGGCGGTCAAAGCTGCTCAACTCCTTGTCAATTTCGCGGTAGGCAAGCTGCGCCGCGGCAATTTTGCTTTCCTGCGCGCGCAGAGCCTCCTTTGAATTATCGAGCGTGTGAATCCAAAGTCCTATTTCAAGCTCTTTTTTGCGGTCGGAAAGCTCCAAAAATTTCTGCGCCTTTGCGCTTTGCTCCTTAAGAGGGCCTACGCGGGCTTCAAGCTCGTCCGAAATATCATGCAGCCTTAAAAGGTTGTCCTCTGCGGCGGTAAGCTTTCTTTCCGCCTCCGATTTTCTGTAGCGGTATTTTGAAATTCCCGCCGCCTCTTCAAAAATATCGCGCCGCTCATCCGATTTTGAGCTGATTATATTATCAATCTTGCCCTGACCTATCATAGAGTAGCCGTCGCGCCCGAGTCCCGTATCCATAAACAGCTCGTGAATGTCCTTAAGGCGGACCGAAACGCCGTTTATGGCGTACTCGCTCTCGTGCGAGCGGTAATAGCGGCGGGTAACGGCAACGGTATCGTTATCGAAATTAAGCGTTCTGTCCGAATTATCTATATTAAGCGTGACCTCGCAGTAGCCGTGCGGACGGCGGGTCTCGGTGCCGCCGAAAATTACATCCTCCATAGACTGCCCGCGCAGACTTTTGGTAGACTGCTCTCCGAGCACCCATCGCACCGCGTCGGATATATTGCTCTTGCCGCTGCCGTTAGGGCCTACGACCGCGGTTATACCCTTGCCGAATTTGAGTACCGTTTTATCGGCAAAGGATTTAAAGCCCTGTATCTGAATGGAGCTTAACAGCATTTTGTCACACTTCTCTTTCTGTTCTGAAATTAAGTCCCGTAAGGGCTTTATCCTCCCTTACGCGGCAGTTATAGCCCTTTCCCTCGAGGAAAATAAGATTTTTTCTTTTCTGCCCCGTCATTTTTGAAACACAGCCGGGGGATACATAAATTATATAATTTCCTTTTTCTTTAAGGCTTTTAAGTATACCCGTCAGCATTATCTGCGATTGGCAAAGCTCACTGAACGCGGGGTGCCAGGGTCCTGCGATATACGCATCTTCTTCAATTGAGTGCAGCCCGAGCCTTATAACCCTCACTCCGTTTTCTTCAAACATTGTATAAAGCTCCGCCGCTAATTTAACCGCCTCCGAAAGCGTTTGCGGCTTGTAAATATTATCGGCGTAAAGCGCGGCTAAGTCGGTATCCTTTAATACTATGGTCGGGTAAATTCTTACCGTATCGGGGTGCAGGGCAATGAGTTTTTCGGCGGTATGAATTGCCGAAGAATCACTGTCGCCGTAAAGCCCCGTCATCATTTGCAGCCCCAGTTCAAAGCCGTGCCGCTTTATAAGGGCGGAGGCATTTTCAACATCCTTTACCGTGTGCCCGCGGTTGTTCATTTTAAGCACGCGGTCGTTCATGCTCTGCGCGCCAAGCTCAATTGAGGTAACGCCGTAGCCCTTTAAAATGCCCAGTATTTCTTCATCTATCGCGTCGGGGCGGGTGGAAATTCTGATTCCCCGCACCGATCCATCGCGCACAAAAACCGCCGCTGCCTCTAAAAGGTCGGTCATATAATTGCGGTTAATTGCGGTAAAGCTGCCGCCGAAAAAGGCAATTTCGGTGGTAGCGGGGTCGTAGCCTTTACTGCTTTGCGCCGCCGCTGCCGCCGCGCCGACATCTTCCGCCCCAGGACCCTTGCAAACGCCTGTTATATAGCGCTGATTGCAAAAGCTGCATTTATTCGGGCAGCCTATATGCGGCACAAAAATCGATATATTAGAGTGCTTTCGGCTCATATTTCGGCACCCATAAGCCTAAGTGCCTCTTTTGCCGCCATTTGCTCGGCTTGCTTTTTGTTTTTGCCGATACCTATGCCTATAATATTGGAATTAAGGCGCACCTCAACCTTAAAGCTTTTATCGTGGTCGGGGCCGCTGGTACCCGTGAGAACATAATTAACGCTCTCCTCGGGGTTGCGCTGGATTATCTCCTGCAGGGCGGTTTTGTAGTCCTTGAAAACCTCGTCGTCGGTGTGCTTCAATTCCCTTAAAACAAAGTTCATGACATGGCGCTTTGCGGGCTCCATTCCGCCGTCAAGGTAAATTGCGGCGAGCACCGCCTCAAACGCGTCTGCCAAAATAGAGTCGCGCTCTCTGCCGCCGCCCTTATCCTCGCCCTTGCCGAGCATAAGGTATTTCCCGAGCTCAAGTTCCCTTGAAAAGGTGCAGAGCGATTTTTCGCACACAAGCGAGGCTCTTAATTTTGTAAGCTCGCCCTCGGGCAGGGAGCGGAAGTGCCTGTAAATATAATCCGAAACTATAATAGAAAGCACCGAATCCCCCAAAAATTCCAGCCTTTCGTTTGAAGAAAAGCCGCCGCGCACCTCGTTCGCGTATGAGGAATGGGTAAGCGCGTTTTTCAGCAAATCAATATTTTTGAATTTATAGCCTAATTTTTCTTCTAAGCCTTCCATTTTTATTTTTCCTTCTTTTTTATTCCGAAAGCGAGGCGGAAATTTTATCCACCACGCCGGTCTCAGTGAATTTAACCGCCTGACCTATCGCGTTCTTTATAGCCTTTGCGTCCGAATTGCCATGCGCCTTTATAACCGTGCCGCGAACGCCCATAAGCGGCGCGCCGCCCACCTCGGAGCTGTCCATCATGCTTTTAAGCGAGCCCAAATCGCCCTTTACCGTAAGTGCCGCAAGCTTATTTTTAAGATTTTTGTAAAACACCTGCTTTATAAGCCCGAAAAGGGTGGAAACAGTGCCCTCTATAAGCTTTAAGGCGATATTTCCCGTAAAGCCGTCGGTTATGACCGCGTCGCACACGCCTTTAGGCATTTCGCGTGATTCTATATTGCCGACAAAGTTTATGGGCGCCGCCTTCATAAGCTTATATGCCGCCTTTTGCAGCTCGCCGCCCTTTGTATCCTCCGTGCCGATATTCAAAAGCCCTATTTTCGGGTTTTTCCTGCCCGCCACGTTTTCCATATAAACGCTTGCCATTACTCCGAACTGGCAAAGCATTTCGGGGCGGCAATCGGCATTTGCGCCCATATCCATAAGCATATATGTACCGCCGGGCGCGGGAATAAGCCCTGCAAGCGCGGGGCGTTTTATGCCCTTGATGCGCTTTACTATAAGCGTGCCGCCCACTACCACGGCGCCCGTTGAGCCTGCGGAAACAAAGGCGTCGGCTCTGCCCTCTGCCAACTCGTAAAACGCCTTTGCCATTGAGCTATCCTTATGGGCTTTCACAAGCGATGTAGGCTCGTCGTGCATTGAAATCACATCGTCGGTATCGATTATTTTAAGGTCGCCCGAAAATTCCAGACCCTCGCGGGCTATTATTTCCCTTATGGTCTTTTCATTGCCCGTAAGAGTAATATCCACCGAATATTCCCGCGATGCCAGCGCCGCGCCCTTTATTATTTCAAGCGGCGCGTTATCGCCGCCGAAAGCGTCAACTGCAATACGCATTTTCAAATTTCCTCCGTTTTTATATTCTCCGCAAGTATCCCGAGCGCCCGCGCAGCCAAAGCCGCGTAGCGTTCGCGCTTGTCCCTTATATGGGCTTCAAGCGGCGGAATTATTCCGAAATTCGCCCCCATGGGCTGAAAATTCTCCGTAAGCGGGTTTGTAATATATGAAAGCAGCGCGCCCGTCATGGTGGTTTCGGGTAAAACAAAGGGTTTTTCGCCCGTTATTTCAGCCGCCGCGTTTATTCCCGCAATTATGCCGCTTGCCGCCGATTCCATATATCCCTCAACGCCCGAAAGCTGCCCCGCAATGAAAATATTTTTATCCGCCTTAAGGGATAAATTGCGGTTTAACAGCTTCGGCGAATTTATAAATGTGTTGCGGTGCATAACCCCGTAGCGCATAAATTCGGCGTTTTCAAGCCCCGGTATCATTGAAAATACCCTTTTCTGCTCTGAAAATTTAAGGTTGGTCTGAAAGCCGACTATATTGAAAAGGGTAGCCGCCGCGTTTTCCCGCCGCAGCTGAACCGCCGCCCACGGGCGGTGCCCCGTTCTCGGATCGCGAAGACCCACGGGCTTTAACGGTCCGAATCTTATAGAATCCTCGCCTCGCTTTGCCAGCACCTCTATCGGCATACAGCCCTCGTACACATTGGGTGCTTTATCAAAGCCGTGCAGTGGGGCGGATTCTGCATTTATCAGCTCGTGGTAAAAGGCGGTGTATTCCTCTTTGTTCATGGGGCAGTTTATATAATCGTCGCCGCCCTTATCATAGCGTGAGGCAAAAAACGCCTTGCTCATATCCACGCTTTCCGCCGTTACAATAGGCGCGGCGGCGTCATAAAAGCTTAAATTTCCGCCATCGCAAAGCCCCGCCAGCTTTTCCGCCAGCGCATCGTCTGTTAAGGGACCTGTCGCTATTACCGTAACGCCGCCTTGCGGTATTTCGGTAACAAGCCTTTCGGTCACGGTGATATTCGGGTGGTTTTTTATTTTTTCGGTTATAAGCCTTGAAAAAATATCGCGGTCAACCGCAAGCGCGCCGCCTGCCGCCACTGCCGATTTATCCGCCGCCGCAAGGCAAACAGAGCCGAGCCTGCGCATTTCTTCCTTTAAAAGCCCCGCGGCAGAGTCTACCCGAGATGCTTTCAGCGAATTTGAGCAGACAAGCTCTGCCAAATAATCGCTTTTGTGCGCCGCGGTCTTTCTGGCGGGCTTCATTTCAATCAGCTCTACCTCTATGCCGCGGTTTGCTGCAGCGTAGGCTGCCTCGCAGCCCGCAAGCCCGCCGCCCATTACAGTCAATTTATTCATCCGTTTTTTTATCCGCTTTCTTCTGCCTTGTGGGGCACTCCGAATTCATACAGTATTTTCTGCCGCGAATGCCGCTTATAATAAAGCTGCCGCACTCGGGGCATTTTTCACCCGTAGGTATGCCGGGGGCTGCAAAATCGCACTCGGGGTAATTTGAGCAGCCGTAAAACTTTTTGCCCTTTTTCGATGTCTTTTTAACCAGCTTGCCGCCGCATTTCGGGCAGGGCTGCTTAACCTCGTCCTCGGGCATGGGCTTTGTGTTTTTACACTCGGGGTAGCCGGGACAGGCAAGGAACTTGCCGAACCTGCCCGATTTAACCACCATTTTTCTGCCGCATTTATCGCAGATTACATCAGTTTCCTCATCGGGCACCTTTACGCGCTTGCCCTCAAGCGATTCCTCGGCTTTTTTATAAAGCTTATCGAAATCCTTATAAAAATCCTTTATTGTATCGACCCAGCCGCGCTTGCCCGCACCTATTTCGTCAAGCTGCTTTTCAAGTCCGGCGGTGAACTTAACATCCACTATTTTATCGAAATACTCCACCATAAGGTCGGAGACCACCATACCGAGATTGGTAGGCTTTAAGCTCTTTTTCTCGCGCTCGATATAATCACGCCCCAATATGTTTGAAAGTATCGGAGCATAGGTGGAAGGTCTGCCTATTCCGTTTTCGTCAAGTGCCTTAATAAGGGTCGGCTCGGTGTATCTTGCGGGGGGCTGTGTGAAGTGCTGATTAGGCGTCAATTCCTTCAGCTTCAGCTTATCGCCCGTTTTCATTTCGGGCAGAGCGCCGCCCTCGGCACTGTCATCATCCTTGCCCTCTTCGTAAAGCACGGTAAAGCCGTCAAACTTTACAGAATACCCGCTTGCCTTGAATAAATAGTCGCCTGCGGTAATATCAGCGTTTACGGTGTTCTGCACACAGACTTCCATGAGCGAGGCAATAAACCTCTCCCAAATAAGCTTATAAAGCTTATATTGCTCGGCGGTAAGCGCGTCCTTTACAGACTCGGGCGTAAAGCCGATGGAGGTGGGTCGGATCGCTTCATGCGCATCCTGCGCACCGCTCTTTGTTTTGAAATAGCGTGGCTTTTCGGGCAGATATTCCTTGCCGTAGCGCCCTGTAATATACTTATAAGCCGCTGCGCGCGCCTCTTCCGAAATACGCAGCGAATCGGTACGCATATAGGTTATAAGACCCGTGGTGCCCGCTCCCGGAACATCAACGCCCTCATACAGCTGCTGCGCTATGCGCATTGTGCGCTGACCCGTAAAGCCCAATTTGCGCGAAGCCTCCTGTTGAAGCGTGGAGGTTATAAAAGGGGGAGCCGGCTGCTTTTTGCGGGTGCCCTTTTTAAGCGCCGAAACAATATATTCCGCACCGCTAAGCTCCGATACTATTTTATCGGCCTCCTCCGCGTTCGGAATAACATCTATTTTCTTACCGTCGGCAAAGCCGTAGAGGGCTGCCTTAAAGCTTTTTGTGCCGGCAAGCAGCTTTGCGTCTACGCTCCAATATTCTTCGGAATTAAACTTCTCAATTTCCCTTTCGCGCTCTACAATCAGCCTTAAAGCCACCGTTTGCACACGGCCTGCGGAAAGCCCGCTCTTGACCTTTTTCCATAAAAACGGGCTTAGCTTATAGCCCACTATTCTGTCAAGCACTCGCCTTGCCTGCTGCGCATCAACCAAATTTAAATCGATTTTATGAGGTGCGGCAATACCTGCCTTTACGCCGCTTTCGGTAATTTCGTTAAAGGCTACGCGGTTCGGCTCGTTTAGATCAAGCGCCAGCAAGTGCGCCAAATGCCAGGATATTGCTTCTCCCTCTCTGTCCGGGTCGGTTGCGAGCAGCACGCCGTCGCTGTTTGCGGCGGCGTCTTTAAGCTCCTTTATAAGATCCTTCTTGTCCGACATATTTATATACTGCGGTTTAAAATCGTGCTCGGTATCGACGCCCAGCTTTGATTTGGGAAGATCGCGCACATGGCCCTTTGAAGCCATAACGGTATATCCGCTGCCGAGGGTCTTTTTAATTGTCTTTATTTTTGAGGGTGACTCAACTATTATAAGCTTAGACATTTCATTCCTCCGTTTTCAGTTTTTGATAAGCTCATATCTGCCGCCGGGCAGCGAGCGTATAAGCCCTTCTATTTCAAGCTCTGTAAGCGCCGATAAAATATCGCCCGGCACTAAAGAAGTATTATTTATCTCATCGGGATAAAATATAGGCTTATTCAATTGATTATATACTATTTTCGCCTCATTTGAAAGAGTTTCAATTGATAATTTTTTGTGAACTTCCGTTTTTTCGGGTTTTGCCGCGCGTTCTTCCACGGGTTTTGCCCGCTTTTTAATTGCTTTCTCAATATCAATTTTATCGGGGTACCGCGGCAGATATTCATTCAAAATATCGCTTATGTCAAGCAGCGGCCGTGCGCCGTCGCGGAGCAAGGCGTTTGAGCCGGCATAATTTTCATCCGCAGGCGAACCGGGTATTACAAAAATTTCCTTGCCTTGGTTCAGCGCGTGGTTTGCGGTGTTGAGAGTCCCGCTGCGAGCCTTCGCTTCGACCACTATGACCGCATCTGACAAAGCCGAAAGCAAACGGTTCCTCACGGGGAATGTAAATTTTGAGGCTCTTTCAAAGGGCGGATATTCGCTTATAAGACAGCCGTTTTCAGCCACGGCATGCCGAAGCTCGGCATTCTCACGAAGATAGTCTGCCTCAATTCCGCAACCCATAATAAGCACGGTTTTGCCGTTCGCTTTCAATGCGCCGCTGTGGGCGTAAAAATCACATCCGCGCGCTCCGCCGCTTACCACCGTCATCCCGGCGGACGCCAAACGGTAGCCGAGGGAATATGCCGCCTTTTGCCCAAACCCGCTTGATTCACGCGGGCCGACAATGCAAACCGTAGGCGTTTCATCAACATTCGGCAGCTTGCCCTTCAAATAAAGCAAAACAGGCGGCGCGGCTATTACCCTTAGTTTTTCGGGGTATTTATTATCCCCGTATGCAAGCAGAGTTATCCCGTGGCGGCGGCACTCCTTTTCTATCGCCTTTGCTTCGCCCAATTTCGTATTGCTCAGCATTTCAAGGTCTTTCGGGGTAAAAAGACCGCTTTGCCTGCGCTCGGTATCGTTCATTTTGTAAATTTGCTCGGCGCTGCCAATTTTATCGAGCGCCCGCGCCCCGCGCGGATTTCCCGCACCGAGGGCTGTTTGCAGCCAGATAAGGTATTCAATCATTTCATCATTTCCCAAACAGCTATTGCCGCGGCAGCCGCCGCATTCAGCGATTCGGCTCTGCCGCGCATAGGTATGGTGATTTTTTTATACGCCGCCGCTTTTGTTTCTTCGGTAAGCCCGTTAGCTTCGTTGCCTATCATTACGGCGCAGCCCGGCAAAAAGCTTATATCCGAAATGCTTTGAGCCGCCGGCGACGGCACACAGGCGTAAAATTTCAGCCCGCAGCGCCTCATTTCCGACGGAAAATCACCGAAAACAAAAATCGGCATTCTCAAAAGCGTTCCCATTGAAGCGCGCAAGGCTTTCGGCGAATACGGGTCGCAGCTGCCCGAGGACAGTATAAGCCCGTCTGCCCCGAGCGCCTCCGCAGTGCGGGAGACCGCGCCCAAATTTGAGGGGTCGTTTATGTTTTCAAGAGCGACATACCTGCCGTCACTTTTAATATTTACGCTCTCGGTTTTCGGAATTTTGCAAAGCGCTATTATTCCCTGCGGGTTTTCGGTATCGCTTATTTTCTTAAAAAGCGAATCGGGAACGGATATGCATTCATCGGCGCGTCGTGCAAATTCCGCGATTTTTTCGGCATGCCCGTCCGCCGCCGAAAAGGAGACGATCAACTTATCAAACCTGATTCCGTTATCGCACGCATCCGTACACAGCCGCAGCCCCTCCAGCACGAAAAGACCGTTTTCGCGCCTTGCAGACGCGCTTTTCTGAAGCGAGGAAACAAGCTTGATAAGTGGATTTTCTCTGCTCGTGACCTTTTTAAAGTCCTCCAATCGACACCGCACCCTTTCTTAATATTAAAAATTCGCCCAGAGAGCAAACCCCGGGCGAAAAAAATTACTTTTCGAGAGCCTTAACGGCAGCCTTTACCAAGGTGGTAAAGCCCGCGGCGTCATTAACCGCAAGATCGGCAAGCATTTTACGGTTGATGGTTATTCCCGCCTTATTAAGACCGTTCATGAAGCTGGAATAATTTATACCGTTCAGCTTGCAGGCGGCTGAAATGCGGGTTATCCACAGTCTGCGGAAATCGCGCTTTTTCTGCCTGCGGCCGATGTATGCATAGTTGCCGGATTTCATTACGGCTTCTTTAGCGGTTTTAAAAAGCTTTGACTTTGCGCCGAAATAGCCCTTAGCCAGCTTTAAAGTCTTTTTTCTTCTTTTGCGTGTTGCCAACGCACCTTTAACTCGTGCCATTTCTTATAACCTCCGATTTCAGTCGTACCTTATTTATAAGGAATCATTTTCTTGATCTTCGCTACATTCGTTACATCAGCCGTAACAACCTTGCGGAGATTTCTCTTGCGCTTTGTGGTCTTCTTGTTGAGAATGTGCGACTTGAAAGCATGAGCACGCTTAACCTTGCCGGTTTTTGTGAGCTTGAAGCGCTTTTTTGCGCCGCTGTGTGTTTTAATCTTAGGCATTTTAAATCCTCCCTGATATAATTCAACTGCAATTATTTACCCGATTTCGGAGCCAAAAACATCAGCATATTTCTGCCTTCCATTTTAGCAGCCTTTTCAACCGAGCCGTGGTCTGCACAGTATTCCGCGAAGCGCCGCATTGTTTCAAGCCCGATTTCCGGGTGACCCAATTCTCTGCCTCTGAAGCGGATGGAAACCTTTACCTTATTGCCCTCGTCAAGAAAACGCATTGCGTGTTTTCCCTTAGTCTCGAAATCGTGAACATCAATGCTGAGGCCCAGTCTTATTTCCTTAACCTCAACCGTTTTCTGATTTTTTTTGGCTTCCTTTTCACGCTTTGCCTGCTCGAAGCGGTATTTACCGTAATCCATTATCTTACATACCGGCGGAGCGGCGTTCGGCGAAATGCAAACCAGATCGAGATCGGCGGCATACGCCGCGTCCAAGGCCTTGGCAATCGGTAAAATTCCCAACTGCGAACCGTCGGAACCGATCGTGCGGACTTCCTTGAATCTGATATTTTCGTTTACGGAAAGCTCTTTACTGCTGATATTAATGCACCTCCAAAATTCGTGCTGCTGCAATTCAAAAAGCGCGGACGAATTTTCGCCCGCGCATAAAAATACCAAACCTTAAGGTCTGAACTTTTATTGACCCTGCAGCTTTTTGCTCGGGGTGAGGACGAATAGTCGTACTGCTTCATTGTTACTCCATTATAGCACAACGTTCCGTTTTGTCAAGCATTTTTTCACCCGCTGCCGAAAAATAAAAAAAGTTTTACAAAAAGGGTTGCAATTTTGTAACCCTTTTGTTATAATGTTGATTGTAGAAATTACAAAATGTAACTTTTGAAAGAAGTGACTGTTATCTTTAGGGATATTCTTAATAAAGAAACCTTTATTGAAATATTATCACAGAACAAATTCTTCGGCAGGCTTTTCGCCTTTATTAAAGGTAAAAAGCTCCTCGTGCGCGCTTTAAGCCTCTGCCTTATCGGCATGCTTGCAGTAGGCGTCAGCATTGTGTCCGCCGGAATAACGCTCGGCTTTAAGGTGAACTATGCCGGCAACTTTATCGCCACGATAAGAAGCTCCGCAGTGTTTGACGACGCAAAAAGCATCGCCGTAAACAATATAGAAAGCAGCAACGCCGAGGGAGCAATAGAGCAGCCGAACTTTAAGATGACGCTGACGGTCTCCAACCGCCTGTGCAGCGCGTTGAAGCTTGCAGACGCAATAATAGAAAACACCAACGATATAGTTGAGGCTTCCGCCCTTGTGGTAAACGGCGAGACCCTGCTTTGCGGAGACGCCGAAGCGCTAGGTGATTGCCTTGAAAAACGCCGCACCGCCTTTGAAACAAACGGCGCGGTAAATTCCTCGGAATTTACAGACGAGGTCAAAACCGAAAAGGGCTATTATTTAAAGAGCGAGATTGCCTCCGCCGAGGAGCTTGAAGCGGCGGCGCAGAAGCTTAATGTTAAAACCGTATCGGTAATCACGACCGATACCGCAATACCGTTCACCACCAAAACCGTAAAAACCAAGGACGAGCTTATAGGCTATTCTTCGGTTAAAACGGCAGGGCAGAACGGCATAAACCGTAAAACAGAAAATGTTGAAGCGCTCAACGGCGAGGTTGTATCCCGCGCGGAGATAAAGACGGAGGTCATTAAGGAGCCGGTAGAGCAGGTAACCTTGGTCGGAACGGCAAAAAGCATTGCAACGGCGGCGCAACGCATTTCGGCTCGCAGCAAGGGTCTTATCTGCCCGCTGACCGGCGGATCGTTCGTTATATCCTCTTATTACGGTGACGGCAGAGGCCACAAGGGAATGGATCTTGCGGCAGACCGCGGCACGGGAATTTACGCGGCGGCGGCAGGCACGGTGGTTTCCTCCGGGTTTGACGGAGCATACGGCTACAGCGTTGTTATAGATCACGGCAACGGACTTCGGACCAGATACGCTCATGCAAGCGCGCTCAAGGTTGCAAAGGGCGCTGCGGTTGAGCAGGGAGATCTGCTGGCGCTTGTGGGCAGCACGGGAAATTCCACCGGAAATCACCTGCACTTCGAGGTGCTTGTGAACGAAACAAGAGTTGACCCCGCACCCTATATAGGTCTTGACTGAAAAAGACATTCTGAATTTAAATGTAATAACCCGCGCCGTCCGCTTACTTACTGCGGACGGCGCGGGTTTTCTCAATTTTTATTATGTTGCGGCTTGAATTTTACTTTGTCATAAGCTCGCAGACAAGCGCGCTGTGCTCTGCGGGGTCGGGAACGCTCTTACCGCCGATAAGGCACGCCTCGCCGTAAAGCAGCTTTGCGTATTTACCGAGGGTTTCCTTATCCTCGGTATAAAGCGTTTTCAGCTTTTCGGCAATCGGGTGGTTTGCATTTATTTCAAGCACAAGCTGCGCCTTTACTTTATTCTGCTCCGCTCCCGGCATAGAGTTTAACACCTTTTCCATTTCAAGTGAAATTCCGCCCTCGCTTGTAAGGCATACGGGGTGGTCCTTCAGCTTGTTTGTAAAGCGGACGGCGTTTATCTTATCACCGATACTTTCCTTCATCGCCTCAAACATATCCTTCGCGGCGGTGTTTTCCTCTTCAAGCGCTTTCTTTTCGTCCTCGCTGTCAAGATTCAAATCGTTATCGCAAATATTTACGAACTTTTTGCCGTCGTATTCCGCCAGCATTTTAAGGGCGAATTCGTCAACGTTTTCGGTAAGGTAAAGTATTTCAAAGCCCTTATCCTTTACCGCGTCGGTCTGCGGCAGCATATCAATCTTTTCGTCTGTCTCGCCGCAGGCATAATAGATAGAATCCTGCCCCTCTTTCATTCTGCTTACATACTCTTTAAGGGTAACATACTTCTTCTCGTTTGAGGAGCGGAAAATTAGCAGGTCGCGCAAGGTTTCCTTATGTGCGCCGTAATCGTTGTAAATGCCGAATTTAAGCTGTATGCCGAACGCCTTGAAAAATTCCTCGTAAGCCTCGCGCTCATCCTTGAGCATTTTTTCAAGCTCCGATTTTATCTTCTTTTCAAGGGTCTTGGCAATAAGCTTCAGCTGTCCGTCGTGCTGTAAGGTCTCGCGCGAAATATTGAGCGAAAGATCCTCACTGTCAACAAGTCCCTTTACAAAGCTGAAATAATCAGGCAGAAGCTCTGCGCACTTATCCATTATAAGCACGCCCTTTGAATAAAGCTGCAAGCCCTTTTCATATTCCTTTGTGTAGTAATCAAACGGCGGGTGTTTGGGTATAAACAGCAGTGCGGAATAGGTTGCCTGACCCTCGGTTTTGGTGTGTATAACGCGGGCGGGGTCGTCGTAATCATAGAACTTTTCTTTATAGAAATTGTTGTAATCCTCGGGCTTTATTTCACTTTTCTGCTTTTTCCAAAGCGGAACCATGCTGTTGAGGGTGCGTATTTCAGTAACGTCCTTGTATTCGGTGGGCTTATCCTCCTCGCCCTCCTTTTTCGGTACAGGCTCTTTGGTTGTAAACTCCATACGAATCGGGTGGCGAATGTAATCGGAATACTTCTTTACAAGCGCGCTTATTCTGTATTGGTCGAGGAACTCATCGTAATTATCGTCCCCCTCGTTTTCCTTTATGTGCAGCGTTACCGTTGTGCCCACCGTTTCCTTTTCGCAGGGCTCAACCGTGTAGCCTTCCGCTCCCGATGAGGACCAGCGAAAAGCCTCATCCGAGCCGAAGGCGCGGCTTTCAACCGTTACCTTATCGCTCACCATGAACGCCGAATAAAAGCCGACGCCGAACTGACCTATAATATCAACATTTTCCTTTTTTTCATTCTCCTGCTTAAAGGCAAGCGAACCGGATTTTGCAATTGTACCGAGGTTCTTATCAAGCTCGTCCTCGGTCATTCCGCAGCCGTTATCGATTATTTTAAGGGTGCGGGCGTCCTTGTTTATTTCAAGGCGTATCTCAAAATCGTCGGGCGCTATACCCACCGAATTATCGGTAAGCGAGCGGAAATAGAGCTTGTCCAGCGCGTCGCTCGCGTTGGAAATAAGCTCGCGCAGGAAAATTTCCTTATGGGTATAAATTGAATTTATCATCATATCCATAAGCTTTTTGGATTCTGATTTAAACTGTCTTGTACGCATAAATTTATCACCTTTTTTGAGAGTTTGACTTTCACTGACATATAGTATAGAACATCTGTCGGCTTCTATTGTTAATAAATTGTTAATAATATATTAAAATGTATTGTTGACTTGTATTTTAAAAATGCTATAATAACCATATAACATTATCGGAGGTAATATTTAATGGAGCTTAAAGGTACAAAAATCAACTTTCTCGGCGACAGTATAACCGAGGGTGCGGGAACCTCCTCGCACGATAAAATGTTCACAATGTTAATTGAGCGCGAATACGGCGCAATATGCCAGAATTACGGCATAGGCGGCACACGCATAGCAAGGCAGAAGACGCCGACCGAGGAAAAATGGGACAGGGATTTTATATCCCGCGTGCCCGAAATGGATAATGACGCGGATATTGTGGTGGTTTTCGGCGGCACTAACGATTTCGGCCACGGCGACGCGCCGCTCGGCACAATGAGTGACCGCACGCCCTACACCTTTTACGGCGCGCTGCACTGCCTTTATACCGCGCTTACCGAAAAATACCCCGGTGTGCCCGTTGTGATACTCACCCCTCTGCACAGATGGAATGAAGACAGCCCCAAAGGCGACAATAAGCCCGCGCCTGTCGGCACGCTTAAGGAATATGTTAATATCATCCGCGAGGTTGCAGAGTATTACTCGCTGCCGGTGCTTGATTTATTTAAAGAGAGCGGCTTGCAGCCGAAAATTCCGGTTATTCAGCAAAAATATGTACCGGACGGTCTTCACCCGAACGATGACGGCAATGCGATTTTAGCGCATAAAATCGCACGCTTTCTTGAAACGCTTTAATCCTGTAATATTAAAAATATGCTCCCAGAAGCACAGTAATCAGCGCTTCGGGGAGCATTTATTGCATTAAAATTAAGAGATTGAAAGCCTTCCGTCCGATGAGACGGTGACCTTCCAGGCTTCCCCCGCTGCCGAGGCGGGCTTTGCCTGAATCGCTTCGGCAATCACATCTACCGCCTGATAGACTGTTTCGCCGTTTTCATCCTTTGTTGTATGAAGAATTATCGGCTCGCAAAGACCGACAGTAAGCTTGCCCGGATCAACAGGCAGAGCGTAATAATATGCGCCGTCCGATGAACGGAGCCAATTTTCGTGAAGCTCGATATTCGGTGATGATGACGGAAGCCCGACCGGATTGTTATCCGCATTTACCCAGTAGGAAACCAAACGAACGCGGATATATGCCGGGTAACTCCCCGTATTTTCAACCCGGATATCATGCTTTTCAAAGCCGTGGCGGGTACCGGAGGTATACTCCGCCCCGTCCAGCTTTTCGTGTATTGTGCAGGAAACCTCCGCCGGGAGGAACAAATTATTAGCGGAGGTTTTCCTGAACATAAAGGCAACGGTAATGCCGACGACTGCTATGGTAAGAAAAACCGCGAAGAGGGCTATAACTGTTTTCTTTTTCAAGATAAGGTTACCCCCTGCCTTCGGTTTTGCACGGGAGCGCTGTTTCCGTTAAGACGGTACTGCTCCGCGGCTGCTTCGCTGAATGTTACTGTATTGTCAACGCCTTTTTTGACCGATACCGTTTGTGAAGAATCCTTGTATCTCCATGACCAGCTTCCCACCTGCTCGACCGTGTAGTCGCGGCAGGGGAGATCTCTTACGGTCACGCTGCCGCTGCCGTTTTCATCGGCGGTGAGCGTAATGTAAACCGTAAGCTCGGAATCGGTGACTGCGGTTATTTTATAAACGAACACCTGACTGCCGTTACCCTCGTCTTTGGCGTTTTGACGCTTGATTGTGAGCGATGAAAAGGCAGGGATAAACCTTGCATAGAAGATATTGGTTTCCGGCTCGGGCTTCAGCTTATCCCTTGATGGTGTTAAGCGGTTGGTTGAAGCGTCAACCAACTCGGAATCCGCCTTGACAGTGCCCGCAGGGTCAAGATACCAACCGACAAATTCATACCCTTCGGCAGCAGCAGGCACAGAGCCCTTAAAGCTGCCCGCATCGGAAATGACCTCCTGCGTTACATCAAATGTTCCGCCGCCGTATTCCCACGCCTTGTACTGAACGCTGTAGCTCAACGGCGTATAGAAGAATATGATTATATTCTGCTTTTCGTTCTGACTCAGAACAATGCTCTGCGTTTTAAGCGATATGCATGTCATTCCCGGTATATTCGGTGCCGTTTCGGTAACGGTAGTGCCGTATGCGGCAGCGCCCGTTATTCCCTCTTGCAGAACACCGTTTTTACGGTCGGGATCGCTTGCATCAAACACAAGATTGTCGGGATTATCGGTGTTTGTGCCGTCAAGCAGATAGAAAGCCTTATAATTCTGCTGCTTGCGAGTATAGAAGATATAAAGCTCGGTCCCGCTTTCCGAAATCGTAATATTGAAAGCTTCTCCCGACATTTTTATATCGCTCGGTCCGTTCCCGGAATCTACAAGTCCCGCGCCCGATCCATTCTTATTATATACTCCGAATCCCGTAAATTCAAGAGGTTTCACGAAAATTTCGCTGCCGACAGCACCTATTCCCTCGGTGTGCGAGGTGCTTTCGGTGTAATACTTATAATTATCACCGTCTTTTGCGGTAATATCGTCTCCCTCGGCGCCGAGCTTCTGCAGCATGTAGTGAACGGCATAATAAGCGTTCGCCGTGTTTTTGGTGTAATAAAATGTTATTACATTATCCTTTGAGCCGACATACTCGCCGTCCTCATTTCTTTCCACCGCAAGGATAAGGCGCTTGTAAAACGCGTCGGGGATATAGTCCTTAACAACGGCAAAGCGCTCGGTCACGACCGCAAGCGTGGTGGTTTTTAGGACAGAGCCGTTCTTGCCCTCTTCGGGGACATTCGGAACCGGCTCGCCGTTTTCAAGATATCTGTATTCCACCGTGTAGGATATCTCCTTTAAGCTCACATAGGTAAAGGTGAAAACATTTTCCTCCGGCTCGTTTTTATTGTCCTCATATTTAATTGTTACGGAATGGCTTGCAAGGGTGGGGTAGTAGCCGTTGTTATACTCGTCGTAAAGCTGATCAAACGGATTGCCGGTCTTCGGATAAAAGGTTCTTGTGTTGCCGAGATAGGCGTATCCCCTTGAAGAATCGGCTATTTCGCGGTGGAAGCCCGCAGGCTCGCCGTCGCGCGCTTCCAAATAAACATACGAGCGCTCCTCATTCCCGAGCTTCACCTTATAGGAAAAATCCGTTTGATACTGCGCGCCTTCATCGGCATACAAAAGCTCAAGCCACGCTTCATCCTTTTCGGTCTCAAGCACTGCGTAGTGAATGCGGTATGGCTGTGCGGACTGCGACCCCCAATCGGCAAAAACATTTAGATTCCGCGTTACGGGAATATCCAGCGGCGTGTATGCCGTCTTTTTGCCGAGGCGCATATAAAACCAGCCGCCGAAGGTGTAATTATAACCCGAAAAATCGTCTGCGGGATTATTAACGCTGCCTGTCACCGCGCCGTGCTCTACCGTGCGGCTCTCAAGCGGCTTTACAGAGGGATCTCCGCTTTCGTATTTGAGCATATCATCGTAATTTTTAAAGAAATTGACGGTGTAGGTGCGCGGCGCCCATTTAGCATAAAGCGCCAAATTGCTTGCGGGCATTTTTGCACCCTTTACATACTCTGTGCCGTCAAGGCATTCGGGGCTTGTGTACCACCCCGCAAAGGTATATGCGCCCTTTTCGAGAGTCGCGGGGTACTCGGGCTCCTTTACGGTGCCGTCGGAATTGTAAACATAGCCGTCCAGCGCGCTGTTAAACTCAACACCCGACTCAGCAAAATAGGTCTCGCCGTGGCTGTGCATTACAAGCGAAAATGTGTCGCGCGTGTAAAAGAATCTCGCAGTGAAGGAACGCCTTCTGTCGGTAAGTGTACCGTTATCTATAAGCTCGTAACGCGTAGAATCGGCTTCCTGTTTAAAGCCCTCAAGAGCCGTCTGTGTCTGACCGGAAACACTGCCGTCCGATTTGATAATATTATCGTCGTTTGTGGTAACGGTGTTATATAAACGGTATATACTGCCGTTGCGGTAATAATAGGTTTGACCGTTTAATTCGGTCGGAGCCTTTGCGGCAGTGATTTGCCTTACTTCTGCTGCGGAAAACTCCTTCAGCTCACTTTGAAAGACCGGCACATACGATTCGTATATCCACCGTCTCGGAACGCTCCACCTGACATTGGCGCCGTTATCAAAGAAATTAAGGAAGTAACAAACATTTGAGCTGACCCTTTTACCGCCTACGGTGGTTTCGGTTTCGATTTTGCGGGTCATTTTACCGCTGTCTTCATATTCGTATTGAGTGGTGTTCCATTTACCGAGCAGCACCGTATCGTCCAGCTTTTGGTAAAGCCCCTTAACCGTGGCATTTGCATTGGAAATGGAATACTGCACCTTATACTCGCCGTTCCAACCGGACGGATAAGCATAATTACCCCAGCCCTCGCCCTCTGTGCCGTTAATATCAGTAAGGGCGCTGCTGCCGCCGTTCAAATTATGTGTTTCGGGTTTATAAATCTTAAGCTTGCCGAACACATCAACCGGCCACAGCTTTGTCAAATCCGCTCCGTACCGAGCGGTCAGCTCAAAATAATGGTAGCGGTCGCCGTATTTATCGTAATTTCCGCTTGAGGTCGAATCCTTATAGCCCTCGCCCTCGGCAGGGTATACGCCTGTTTTATAGTGTGCGCCGGCAATATCGGGATCGGTTATTTTCGGCAAATCGCCATCTATGATTCCCCATTTATCTCCCGATGTATACGCTGTGAGCTGGGAAAACAGATCATCAAGCGAATAATCCTGATTGTTTTTAAACCATGATCCGTTAAGCGGCACATTGCCGAAGCCGTAGGTGCTGTTGCCCACAACGCTGTAACGAGTACCGGTAAATGTATTGTTCGGGTCTTTGTTTGGATTGCGATCCTCCGAGCCTTTATATTCCTTCGCGTAAAAAAACCGCAGGGTGTAATATTTGCGTGTGTAATAAATATTAAGCACGGAAGATCCGTCGCCTTTGATTACAAGCTCGCGGTTTGCCTCATTTGTTTTTTCGCCGTCATATACATAATGCTTAAAGTTTTTAGGGTAGCAGTCCTCGGTGTGATCGGTAGATTTTGTATGGGTATCATCTGCGCAAATCGGGGTTGTTGCGGTCAAATCATCCTTAGGGTAAACGGTCTCACCCGAATTTTCATGTTTTTCCACCGCGCCTATATAGCTGTAATCATCGTCATCGGCATTCTGCAGCCAGTACGCCACGGTGTACTGCGTGTTCACCGTTTTCCAAAGCGCGCGGTAATTGCGGCTTTCGGCGGGAACGGTTGCCGGCAGGGTGGCATGCTCCTGCACAATCTCGCCGTTATCGCCGAGCAGTGCCCAGCCGTCAAACACATAGCCGTGGCGGGTAGGGTTGTTCACCAAAAACGGCGTACCGTAGCGCGCGTAAACCGGGTCTGTGCCGTAGCCGCCCGCATTGTCGAATTTAAGCATACTGTAATTGCGGTCATAATAGCTTTCAAAAACGGTTGAGCCGTCCGCCGCGACCGCCTGCGGGTAGTGGTAAAGCTTTGTAAAGCCGTAAGCCTCGTCTTCGCCTAAATCTATATCGGCATCATCTATAATCGTGCCGGTTTCGGCAGCTCCCCGGCGGTAAAGCGCGGAGTTTTCGGTATAGAAATCATCATTTATATTCTGGAAAAAATATTTGATTGCATAGGAAACCGTATCCGCCTTGTAATAAACATTGACGGTATAGGTGCTGTTCGCATAATCCGCCGGAACATCAACATGAACCGAGGCACCGTGCACCTTACATTCGGCAGGGTTTGTTTCTGCCAAATTATCGGGATTGTACCACGGCTTATAGCCGAGGTAGGTGGGCGATACAACCGTGTTTTTATACTCTCTGCCGCGGTCGATTCGGGCGGTGAAGCCTGTGTATATCGGCAGGGAGGATAGCGCGTCAAGATAATTCACGGTGACGGTTATTATATTCTCATCACTCTGTGCCGCGGCAGCCGCACGGCGGGCGGCTTTTACAATTTTTTTAACCGATATATTATCGGTTTTCGGCGCCGCAGCGGTCTCCGCCTCAAGCGAGACCGTAACGCAAAGGGGGGCGGAACAGCCGATTGTCAGCCCATCGGATACCGCGCAGCGGACATATGCGCTTGACACCCCGTCCAAAACGGGGAGCAGCAGCGGGTAGGAAAGGCTCAATGTATCGCTTTCCGCGCCCTGAATATCCGTCCATTCCTCCTCATTTGTATCGGTCAGCACCTGCCAATTATAGGTAACTCCGTTTGTGCCGCAAACCGCCTTTATCTCCTTTTTTTCATACTGTGAGAAAAAAACATTCTCCGCAATTTTTCCGTCGCTGTAAAGCGTGACCTCGGGAGCGGAGGCGGAATAGGTCCTCAGTGTGAACGACTGCAGTACGCCGGTTATTACGCAAAGGCTCAAAAGCAGCGAGACTGCCTTTGTAAGCAAATTCTTTTTTGTTTTCATGCTTTTGGTTCTCACCGCGTTTGAACTTCCTTTTCTTTTTTATTTATTTACGGCTCTGTAAGCCGCTTCGGGGCTCTCAAACCCGCCGTACTGAACGGCGCACGCCTTAATATTTATCGAAAGGTTATCGGGCATATTTTTAAGCTCGGAGGCTGTGATTTCGGGGTTTACGGTAATCAGTCCGCCGTTTGCCATGACCGATTCGTCAACGCTTTCGTTCGCGCCGGCAATCTTGTAATAAACATCTCTTCCGTCAACCGTGATGTGTTTCCATTCGCTCTCCTTAAAGCTCCAGGAAAGCCACACCCTGCCCGAGGAATCCTTATAGCAATAGGTGCCGTCCGCCTGCCGCTCAAAGCCGGTAACCTCGGTCTCGAAAAACACATAGCAGGCAAGCTCGCTGCCCGAAAAGCTTATGACCGCGTTTTTGGTTATATCGGCTCCGGGAGCTACACGCCATATAACATCCGAATTATACGGCTCGCCGTTTTCGGTTACGGTGACGCTTCCTATTTTCGCAACCCGCGCGGAATCGCCGCCGCAGGTTGAGGTTACATATTTTGAAAAGGTTACGCCCGTCAGCGCAAAGCAGATAAGCAGCAAATACATAATGTACGCGCGAAGCGGCAAATGCAGCCCTTTGAGTTTTCCTTTTCCCGCCAACAGACTCGCCTCCCTTTAATTCTTTTTCATACGCCCGATAATTTCACGGGCGGCTGCCGCGGCAAGTATCACCGCGATTATACACAAAAGTCCCTGTGGGGTCCTCAAAAACCTGATAAATACGCCGATATGCGGCAGTATAAGCACCACCCTGCCTATTATCATTTTAGGTCTCACGGTTTCCGCGTCGGGTGTGTTGTTTGCGTCGCCCCGGGTTGTAAAGCCGTCCTCCGTTTCGGCGGTTATACGGTGGGTAACCGGCGTGCCGCCCGCGGAATAGGTGATTATATCCCCTACGGAATAGCTTTTCTGCCGCCGCGTTACAATTAAATCGTTCGGCTCTATCGTGCCGGACATACTGCCCGTGAGCACCACGGCGGTTTTAAACCCAAACACGGTTGCGTTCTGCTTTTTAAAAATATTCTCCGCCGCCAAAACATAAATTTCTGCGGCAAGCAGCAGCGCCAGAATCACGGTAATAAGAATTTCAAGCGCCCGCAAAGCCCTGCGGAAAATTTTAACGGTCATCTTTTCTTTTCCTCCCCGCAAAGAAGAGTACCAAAAGGGAAGAGGCGCTGCAGCACATCAGAATGATGTATGCCGCAAGACGGGAGGTATCGCCCGTTTTAGGAACATCGGGCAGCACCGTGCCGTTTTCATCCTCAATCACAATATAAACACCGGCGCTTAAGGTATCGGCATTGCCGTCGGCGGCTTTATTGCCGAAGCTTGTATCCGATTCATCCCGCTCGGCGGTTTTTTCGCCGTCCTCAAATTCCCAAAGCCAGCTAACATCAAGCTCCTGCAGCCCTTTTGCCGCAAGCTCGCCCGTGACCGACCGCACGACCGACATATCCCGCAGCTCCTTCGGCAGTGCCGTGTTTTCGGAATCCCGAAAGCCCTCGCCCGAAAGGGTGAGAGACGCGGGCAGCGCTTTATCGCTCTTTTTATAAAAAAGCACCGCGCGGTAGCTTATTTTACCCGAGCTTTCATTCAGCAGGCGAATCACGCTTTCGCGCTGCGTACCGGGAGCAATCGTTTTTTCTCCGTTATCCGCCGAAGCGTTTTCATAAGCCGAATCGAAAAGGAAAAGCCTTGCCGCGCCCGAAGAATCGGTTTCGGTGTTTTCATCCCACGAAAGCTTGCCCGGCGTGTAGGTTATAATATGCTCGGGTTTAACGCTTTTGGTGGCATAGGTCGCGCCTATAACCGCGGGAAGCAGCAGCACCTGCATAATAAAAAGCAGCAGGAGGGTAACAAACAGCCGTCTGCATATTGTTTTTTGTTTAGGCATAAGCCGCCTGCTCCTTTCGTGAAATTCAGTGCTTTCGGGCTTTTACAGGGGTCGTAAGCCGCCTTTTCGGGCATATTTTACGGCGCTTATAAAAGCCTGAAAGCCCTCTGTCCGCCACCGACAGAGGGACTTCAAACTAAAAAATGTACATATTAGTCAATCTGGGTTACGGTGGTTACAACCTCAAGAGAGATTGTAGCGGCCTTGCCTTTGGCAGCCTGATCGCCGAGGTATGTGTCTTTTACATCGTCTTGTTCCTTTTTATGTTCACCGGCATTTACAAAAGTCCATGCCCAACTGACAGAGGGAGCTTTAGCATCCTTTAAATTGGTGTTAGGCTTATAATTTGCACTGCTTTTATTTATAGCATTCTCTACTGCAGATTTGAAAAGATCGGCATTATCATAATCCAAACCGCAGTAGCTTTCTTTGTCGACCTTAATTGTTATCGGGCAATAAAACTCTTCAGCCGCATTCTCGTCTGCCTTATAAACCCACTTATCCAAATTAACGGTTGCTGTATACCTTACATTTACGGCAACCTCCGGTGTGCCTGCAAGGGTCATGCTTACCATGTTACCGCTTGTTCCCGGAGCCACAAGATTTTTATCGTCCGTTTTGTCCGAAACAACGGATTTGGCAATAGTTCCTTTAACATTTTCTGTATTGGTATCATATTCCTTTGCAAACATTGTTCCGTTGGCGGTAACCGTAACTCCGAACTTTGCGACGCGTGCAGAGTCAGAGCCTGTGCCCTTCGTAACATACTTTGCGAATGTTCCGCCGACAAAGCAGGATGTAACAAGTACAAGCGCCAATAAAATGCCGGCAAGCTTTAGTGTGTGATTTTTTCTTGATGCCATTTTAATTATTCCTCCATCTTTTTGCGTTTTTTCGGCGGTGTCGCCGCCGCGTACAGGCAAACACCTGTATATATATATCAACAATTTCCGTGTGGCAGTCGGGAAATTGATGTTGCCCGCTTTATTGCTTTTCGCCGTCCTCGGTGCTTTCGCCCGCAGCGGCACGAAGCCTTTCAAGCTCTGCCTTGAGCTGCTCGTTTTCTTCCGTTTCCCTGCTGCGGCTGCGGCTGCGGCGAATAACATCTATAATAATAAAGGCGCATACCGGAACACCTATAAACACCGCCATTCCGAGCGGCTGCTGCAGAAACAAAGCAAAATCTCCGAGCTTCGGTATCCTTGCTTTATAAAGACCTATTATATCGCCGGTGCTTATCGGAGGATCCTCGGTATTGTTGGCATCGCCTTTTGTGATTACCTTTTTTGTCCCGTCGGAATCGGTATAAAGCTTCACGATCCTGTGGGTAACGACCGTCTTGCCGTCCATAAAGGAGATAATATCGCCCTCCTTAAGAGAAGCAATATCGGGCTTTATATCAAAAATAAGGTCGCCCACCTCAATGTGATCCTCGGCGTTTCCGCTCATTGAGCCGGAAAGCACCACCATAGGTGTTACTCCGAACACAGTCGGCGGCTTTTCGGGATTTACCGTTCCTTTAATAATAATTGTGAGATTACATACAAGCAGGAACGCGAAAACCGCGCAAAGCAAAGCCCCTATTGCCGTGCCTACGGTTTTAACGGTATTTTGTTTCATTTTATTCCTCCGTTATTCATTTTTTGTGAATTTTGCAAACAAAAAGACCGGTCGCAACAAACACTTAAAAAGTGAAAATTGCAACCGGTCTGCCATGCATAAAAACAATGTTTAGACACCTAGCTTTGCGTCACAACCTTTCGGTTGTTTTGCCGAAATATGAAATTGTTTTTGTGCGGCATTTTTTCAAAAAGCATTATATCATCTGTTTTACAAATGTCAACCCCTTTTTTGCGACTAAATAAATTTTTGCCTTTTTTGAATAAATATTTTAACAATGATTTAAAATAAATTTTTGTTTCTCTTTAAAATTAAGGGATTAAAACAATCCCTCGGTCTGCACAAACCTCTGCCTCCACGGTGTTTGGGGTGCGGGTGTCCTGCGGACACCTCTGCGAAGCAGAAGCACCGACCGAGGCGGCAGCCGAGACGGTGTCACGGCGTAAGTCGTGACGGAAGGAGAGAAAGGCTTTAGATACATAAAAGCTTTACCTTTTCTCTCCCTCAGTCTCGCTTCACTCGGCAGCCGCTGACGGCGGCGGTCTCCTCTGTCACTTCGTGACATCTCCTCACACCGTGAGGAGTCACCCTTTACACAAGGGAGCCGAGGGTCTGCACATCTGACATCTGCCGTCTAACATCTAATGTCTAAAGTTCAAAGTTCAATTTCAAAATCGAGAATTTTGATTTTTCCGTCCCTTATTTCAAACGCTTTTGAATAGTCTCCGAAGCCTATTCTGCGGGTGTTCTCATAGGACGCGGCTATACCGCCGATACCTATTATAATACAGATTGCCGCCGTAAGGGAGATTCCGAACGACCTTAAAAAAGCTCTTTTTATTTTAACCATTCCCTATTTCAGATTATTAAGTAAATCCGCAAGCGAATTGCCCACAAGCTCTGCGGAATAATGCGCCTCGTCTACAGTGTTTGCGTCGGTTCCGAATTCTATAAGCAGCGAGCCGTTCGTAAGGCATTCGTTGTAACCGTTAGGTGTAAGGCTTAAGGGGCGCGCAAGGGTCGGGTATTTGCTTTCAATAGTCTGCTGCAGGCGCAGTGCCAGCTTTAAATTTTCCTTCCAGTTCGGAAAATGCTTCTGCGTTCCGCTTTGCGAGCCCATAACAAGCATTACCTGCGCCGCGCGCTTACCGCCGATTTCGGTAGTGAGTTTTACCTTATCGTTACCCGAGGACGCCGCGTCGCGGTGGAGATCGAGAACGATTTTTATACTCGGGTATTTTTTCAGGTACCCGTTTATTGTTTTTGCCGCGCGGGTATAGCTGCCGGTATATTTCGGATAATCGTGTTCTGTTGTATCATGCAGGGTCTTTATTCCCGCGGCGTTCAGCTTTTCCGCCACAATATCGCCCACGCTCACCATATTGACCGATTTATCCCTTGAGCGGGGAGAGAATGCGTCGGTGTAATAATCGGTGTTTTCGGTCATATAGGTTTCGGTGGTATGGGTATGCATTATAAGCACCTGCGGCTTATCGTTTTTCTCGATCTTAAAAGTAAGCGGTGCAGACAAAAGCTCCTTTATGCTGATATTTACCCCGGCGCTGTTTTTTACATATACATTATTATATGAAAGACCCGCCTTATACGGCGAGATGTAATTATTGATTATTTTTCCTTTTACCGTGCCCTTGGCTGCGGCGGGAACGCTTGTTTCCGATTTTACACTTGCCGCGGCGGCAGAGGAGGTGCTGCCGCCCGACTCCGTTTCTTCCTTTTTCTCCGTTTCTTCGGGGGCGGAAGAGCTGTTTTCATAACTTTCAATCTCTCTTTTTTCCGATACGGGCTTCACAGCCTGTACCGCAGGGGTCTTTAAAAGCCTGCCGTAAAAATTGTAGCCTAAAAGTAAAATACACACCGTGAAAACACAAATAAGCCTTGCCGCACCCGCTCCGTTTTTCATTTTCCCGCCCCCCTTTAGATAATTTTATGCCGAGATAACATAAATTAGACCAGTGCGGAAATTATTTCGGGGTCTGTTTCGGGCTGCAGAAACATATTTATTGCCTCCGCCAAAAGCTTTGCGAGTCGCTGTGTGAGCATATCCACATCCTTCGGGGTTACAAACATTTCGCTTTTTTTCTCGGGTGATATTCCCGTGAGCCTTTCGGATAAGGTGTCGGCGTCAATCACCGTAGGCACGCCGATTGCTATTACCGGTACTCCGACGGTTTTTTCACTTATTTCCCCGCGGTTATTTTTCACTCCCGAGCCGGGAGATATGCCGGTATCGCACAGCTGAACGGTTTTAAAAAGCCTGTCCCCGCTTTGTGCTGCCAGCGCGTCTATCACGATTACGGCAGCGGGCTTTATTTTCTCCGCCGCCGCCTTAATAAGCTCGCCCGCTTCAATGCCGGTCTGCCCCAGAACTCCCGGCGTTATGACAGATACCTGCCGCAATAAATCAAGCCCCGCCGCCTTTGTAAGCTCCTTCGGTATATGCCGCGTCGCAAAAATTCCGCGGGCGACGGCAGGGCCTAATGCGTCGGGGGTGATTTCGGTATTTCCGAGTCCCGCTGCCAATATAAGTCCATCTCTTTCGGGCAGCAGATATTCAAGCTCATCCCTTATTATCTCCCTTAAATTTTCGGGGTCTTCAAACGAAATATCGGGAAAGTCCAGCGTTGTATACCTGCCGCGGGGTCTGCCGAGGAGCCTTTCCTCATCGGAGGTTTTTATCTCCAGCCGCGAAGCATTTACATTGCCGCTTCTTTTTTCTTTCTTTATATGTCCGATAAAATTATTTTCGCAATTCTCCGCAATTTCTATTGCAAGATCAGTTCTTACCGCCGTTTTTGTTTCCTCCCGAAGCTTTTATTTTTATTTTGTCCTTATTTCAAGAAAATATCGCTTTTTCCTTGCAAAAAATTCGGTATTATGGTATAATTAATCGGATAATTATATAACTACAAAGGATGGTTTACATAATGTCAATTAATTCCGTTGAAGACATTTGGGCAGCCGTTTGCGAGGAATGCAAAAAAACAATTTCAGAGGTTGCTTTTAACTGTTTTCTCAAGGATCTGAAGCCGGTATCGCTTGAAGCCGGCGAGCTTACCCTTTCAATTGATAACGAATATATGCGCGGCGTGGTTGAGCAGAATTATACAGACATACTCAAGGGTGCAATAAAAAAGGTTATGGGTATTGAAATCGGAGTAAGAATTATTTGCGAAGACGAAGAGGAAAAAATTCTTAAAGCCGAGCAGTTCAGCGACGGGCTTTCGTTTGAGGACTTTTTCACCTTTTCAAATTTTGTTGTAGGCTCAACAAACCGTTTTGCCTACGCCGCCTCATATTCCGTAGCGACCAATCCCGCAAATACCTACAACCCGCTTGTTATTTACGGTCCCTCGGGAGTCGGAAAGACCCATCTTATGCTTGCCATAAAGAACGAAATAAAGAAAAACTTTCCCTATAAAAAAATCGAATACATAAGGGGAGAGGATTTTACCAATCAGCTTATAAAGGCTTTGCAGGAGGGAAAGCTGGGACTCGGCACGATTGACGATTTCCGCAACAAATTCCGCAATGTGGATGTGCTGCTGATCGACGATATTCATTTCATCGCCGGAAAAGAACAGACACAGGAGGAATTTTTCAACACCTTTAATACCCTTTTCCAAAACAATAAACAGATAGTGGTAACCCTTGACCGTCCTATTAAAGAAATCAAAACGCTGGATGACAGAATTCGTTCACGCTTTGAAAGCGGACTTCCCGCAGATATTACCGCGCCGGATTTTGAGACCCGCGTAGGTATCATAAACAAGAAATGTGAGCAAATGGGCATTGAGATAGACGAAAGTCTCGTTTACTATATTGCAGAGCATATAAAGGTAAACACCAGACAATTGGAGGGCACGGTAAAAAAGCTGCACGCTTATATATCAATTCAAAATAAAACCCCGACCATGGGGGTGGTGCAGGGGCTTATAAAGGATGTTATTAACGACACACGCCCCGAGCCTATTAAAATTGAAAAGATAATATCCGAGGTTGCAAAAACCTATAATGTGTCCGAAAGCGATATACTCTCCAACCGCAGAACGGCGGCGCTGGCGCTGGCGCGGCAGGTTGCTATGTACATAGCGCGCGAGACTACAAACCTTTCGTATAAAGCGATAGGCGAAAGCTTCGGTAAGGATCACACAACGGTACTTCACAATGTAAAATGCATTGAGAATTTTTTAAGGGACAAGCCATATCAAAAGGAGCTTGTGGACGATATTATAAAGAATCTTAAGAGTGATAACACGGCTTATTAAGAGGCAAATGTTATCAACATAATTAACCTTAATTAACCGCAGAATTATCAACACGGGTGTGGATAAGAGAAAAGCATAAAAATTATAAAGCTTTTATTAACAATTGTTTCCACCGCATAAATTCCCATTAATCGGGCTGTTGAGACACTTATCCACATAATTCACACCCCTTATTATTACTGTTATTTTTATTATTTGTTTTAGGAGGAAAAAACATGATTTTTTCTGTCGAACGCGCCTCTCTCCTTGAAGCGGTTTCAAAGCTTCAGCGAGTCGTAGGATCAAAAACATCCATGCCGGTACTTGAAGGAATTTTAATATCCGCCGAGCTGGGAAAGGTTACCCTTATTTCCTACAATCTTGAAATGGGAATGAAAAAGGAAATATACGCTAAATGCGAAGAGGCGGGAGATATTGTCATTAACGCGCGTCTTCTTGCGGACATTCTTCGCCGCATGAACGGTCTTCAGGTAACAATAGAAGCGGATGATAAGCTCAACTGCCACATTAAATGCGGAGAGACAACCTTCGACATTATGGGAATGGCAGCAGAGGATTTTCCCGAAATGCCGACGGTCGGAAGCGATAAAACCATTGTAATAGACGCAGATATTTTCTCGGAGATGGTAAAGGGAACAATTTTCGCAGTGGCTCAAAATGAGGGAGCAAAGCCGATCCTTACCGGAATTTATGTTACGATTGAAGACAGGATTCTCCGATTTGTCGCAATTGACGGCTATCGCCTTGCAATAAGACGGCACAATATTGATATTGAGGGCAGCTTTTCATTTATACTTTCGGGCAGAGCGGTAGGCGAGGCCGTAAAGCTTATAGATGAGGAAACCGAAAATGTTGAAATCAGCTTTGGGGACAGGCTGGTAAGCTTTAATATAAGCGGATATTCATTTATTTCCCGTTTGCTTGAGGGTGAATTTGTAAACTACCAAAAAACGATTCCCGCAGAGCACAGGCAGAGAGTTGTTGTAAATACAAGAGAACTTACAAACACAATAGAACGCGTATCCTTACTTATAAGTGAATCCTTTTCAACACCTATTCGCTGCTATTTCAATGAATTGAATGTTGTATTCACCTGCGCCACCTCGGTCGGCAGAGCCACCGAAACCTTTAATACCAAATTAGAGGGTGAAAATTTTGAAATAGGGCTTAACAGCCGATATCTTTTAGAGGCTTTAAAGGCGGTTGATACCGAGCAGGTTCAGATTCTTTTCAACGGCTCGGGCGCGGGAGTGCTTATAGAGCCGCTTGAGGGCGACGATTTCAAATATATGATAATGCCCATGAGGTTGAGATAATGGAGATAAAAAGGCTTTCAATAAAGGAAGATTTTATCCGGCTTGACAGCGCTATGAAATTAGCCGGCATTGTTTCAACGGGAGGACACGCCAAAACGGTTATTCAAAACGGCGAGGTTAAGGTGAACGGCGAAATATGCCTTATGCGCGGGAAAAAGCTGAAAAGCGGCGATACCGCCGAATTTGACGGCTTTAAGTTCGTAATAGAATGAGGATAAATTATTTTTACTGCCGCAATTTCAGAAATTTGGAAGAAACCGAAATAAAAGATTTTGATGAAATGAACGTTATATGCGGCGAAAACGCGCAGGGCAAAACAAACCTTTTAGAGGGTTTGTGGCTTTTTACGGGAATAAAAAGCTTTCGTTCCGCCAAGGACGCGGCGTTTGTTCGGTTCGGCAAAGAAAAAGCTGAGCTTAAAATGGATTTTTCGGCTGACGGAATTAAAAACGACGCCGAAATTGAAATAAAGGAGCACCGTTCAGCCGCACTTAACGGCAGCAGGCTTAAAAGCGCGTCGGCGCTTGCGGGCAGTTTTAAGGCGATAGTGTTTTCGCCCGATGATTTAGAGCTGGTCTCGGGCGGACCTGCCGTGCGGCGGCGGTTTTTGGATATTGCAATAGGTCAGCTTTACCCCGCGTATATAGGCATTTCAAAGGCATACGCCCGCGCGGTAACCCAGCGCAACCGAATAATTAAGGATTACAGGTATGACAGCACTTTATCTGTAATGCTTGATGTATTTGAAAACGAAATAGCGGCAAACGGCAGAAAAATTTATGCTTTCAGAAATAAATATACCGAGTATTTAAAGGAATTTCTGCCGAGTGTCTACGGCGGTATATCGTCTGGCAAGGAAGTGCTTGAAACCGAGTATATGCCCGTGTGCGGGGCGGACGAGCTTTTAGAAAAACTCAAAAAAGCCCGCGCGGACGATATGTATTCGGGCACTACCTCTATAGGACCGCACAGAGATGAGCTTATTTTTAAAATAAACGGCATATCGGCGCGCAGTTTCGGATCACAAGGACAAAAGCGGAGCGTATCACTCTCTGTAAAACTAGCCGAGGCGGAAATAATAAACAGGCTTTCGGGCGAATACCCCGTGTTTTTGCTGGACGACGTTATGAGCGAGCTTGACCCCGAGCGGCAAAATTACGTTTTAAATCATATTAAGGGCATACAATCCTTTATAACCTGCTGTGACCCATCAAATACAGCACAGCTTAAAAAAGGAAAAATAATAAGAGTTAAAAACGGGAAGGTGAGCTGATAAATGTATATACACTTAGGGCAGGGCACAGTCGTGCGCTCGCGGGATGTGCTGGGAATTTTTGATTTGGACAGCACCACCGTTTCAAAGCACACGCGGAAATTTCTTGAAAAGGCGGAAAAAAACGGCGACGTTATAACCGTTTCCTATGAATTGCCGAAATCCTTTGCGGTTGTGAGTGAAAACGGCAAAACGAAGGTATATATTTCTCAGCTTGCAACATCTACCCTTTTAAAACGGTCGGGTTTTATAGATTCTCTTTAATTGAAAGGAATGTTTTTTGAAAATGAGTAATGACATTACTACCCCTGTAACGGAAAATTACGACGAAAATTCCATACAGGTGCTCGAAGGGCTTGAGGCGGTGCGAAAGCGCCCCGGTATGTATATAGGCTCTACGGGCGAGCGCGGTTTACACCACTTGGTCTATGAAATTGTGGATAACTCAATAGACGAGGCGCTTGCGGGCTACTGCGATAAGATTTTGGTGGAAATACTGGATGACGGTATAATTCGCGTTACCGATAACGGGCGCGGTATACCCGTGGGTATACATCCGCAAAAGGGAATACCGACAGTAAGCGTTGTTTTCACAATTCTGCACGCGGGCGGTAAATTCGGCGGCAGCGGCTATAAGGTTTCAGGCGGTCTGCACGGCGTGGGCGCCTCGGTAGTAAACGCGCTGTCTTCTTGGCTCGAAGTTGAAATTTGTGACGGCAAGCACATTTATTTACAGAGATATGAGTGCGGAAACATAAAAACCGACCTTAAAATAATAGGCGATACAGATAAAACGGGCACAAAGGTTACCTTTAAGCCCGACCCGACCATATTTACAGATACCACAAGGTATGATTTTGATACGCTGCTTTTAAGACTTCGCGAGCAGGCTTTCTTAAACGCGGGCATACGCATTGTTTTAAAGGACGAGCGGACAGACGCGGATATTCCACACCGCGAAGAAGATCTGCACTTTGAGGGCGGTATAAAATCATACGTTGAATTTTTGCTTGAAAAGAGCAAAAAGGACAGATTAAATCAGGACGTTATTTATTTAAGCGGCTCATCGGGCGACTCTATGGCGGAAATAGCGCTTTTGTGGAGCACGGGGTATGATACCAAAATAATGTCCTTTGCGAACACCATTCACACGGTGGACGGCGGTACGCACGAAAGCGCCTTTAAAACAAGCCTTGCAAGGGTGATAAATAAATATGCCCGTACCTTTAAGTTTTTGAAGGAAAGTGACGCCAATTTAAAGAGCGAGGATATTAACGAGGGTCTTGTGGCGGTTGTAAGCGTAAAATTAACCGACGCGCAGTTTGAATCGCAGACTAAGGCGAAGCTCGGCAACACCGCAATAGGCACGCTTGTAAACAACATAGTTGCCGAAAAGATGATGAATTATCTTGAAGACCACCCCGCGGAGGCTAAGATAATTCTTGATAAATCGATAGCCTCCTCAAACGCGCGCGAGGCGGCGCAGAAGGCACGCGAGCTGCAAAGAAATAAATCGGGCATAGGCGGAAAAACAAGAATGCCCGAAAAGCTGACCGACTGTATTTCAAATGACCCGACCAAGACAGAAATATTTATAGTCGAGGGAGATTCGGCAGGCGGCTCGGCGGTAGAGGGCAGAAACAGCACCTACCAGGCAATTTTGCCGCTTTGGGGTAAAATGCTCAACGTTGAAAAGGCAAGAGTTGATAAGGTTTACGGCAACGATAAGCTGACCCCGGTAATAGTGGCTCTCGGCACGGGAATAGCGGAAAATTTTGATATAAATAAATTACGCTATGATAAAATTGTTATCATGGCGGATGCCGATGTTGACGGCTCGCATATCAGAACACTGTTATTAACATTCTTCTTCCGCTATATGCCGCAGCTTATTGAAACGGGGCATATATATTTAGCGCAGCCGCCGCTTTACCGCGTTGCAAAGGGTAAGAGGTATTTTGACGCGTTTACGGACGAGGAAAAGGACAGATATGTAGCGGAATTAGGCGGCGACCCCGATGTTCAGCGCTATAAGGGTCTCGGTGAGATGAACCCCGAGCAGCTGTGGGAAACCACGCTTGACCCCGAACACAGAACAATGCTGAGGGTTAATATGGAGGACGCCGAAATTGCCGACCAGACCTTTACAATGCTTATGGGCGAGGAAGTAGAACCGAGAAGAAAATTCATTGAAGATAACGCGGTATTCGCGACAGACTTGGATATTTAAGGGGTGAGAAGAAATGGCAAAGCAGGAAAATGTTTACTGGCCGAGTAATGAAGAAACAAAAATCGTTCCGGTTGAAATTGTAGACGAAATTAAGGGCAGTATGCTGCAGTACTCAATGTCGGTACTGGTGGGGCGCGCCATACCCGATGTGCGCGACGGCTTAAAGCCCGTTCACAGAAGAATACTTTACACAATGTTTGAAAACGGATTAACACCCGATAAGGCATACCGTAAGTGTGCCGATACCGTAGGTTCGGTGCTCGGTCGTTACCATCCGCACGGCGACGCCAGCGTTTATGACGCAATGGTGCGTATGGCGCAGGATTTTTCACTCCGTTATCCTTTGATAGACGGTCACGGAAACTTCGGTAACATAGACGGTTATCCCGCGGCTGCCTACCGTTATACCGAATCGAGAATGAACAGGCTATCGCTTCATATGCTCGACGATATTAACAAGGAAACGGTAGATTTTCAGCCGAACTACGATAACCGTTTAAACGAACCCGAGGTTCTCCCCGTCAGATTTCCGCAGCTATTAGTAAACGGATCTTCCGGTATAGCGGTAGGTATGGCAACCGAAATTCCGCCGCATAACTTAGGCGAAGTAATTGACGGTATGTGCGCGCTTATTGATAACCCCGAGGCGGATTTACAGGAAATTTGCCAATATATAAAGGGACCCGATTTCCCGACAGGCGGCATTATAATGGGTCGCAGCGGTATTCGCGCGGCATACGCCACGGGCAGAGGAAAAATAACCTTACGCGGTAAAGCCGAAATTGAGGAAACTAAAAACGGCAAATACCGCATAGTTATAACCGAAATACCCTACAAGGTGCGCAAGAAGGACCTTGTTAAGGCAATATACGACCAGGCGGCGGACAAGAAAATTGAGGGAATAGAGGACGTTGTTGACTACTCCTCAAAGCGTGACGGCGGTATAAGAATAATCGTCGATTTAAAGAAGGACGCTAACCCGCAGGTCATACTTAACAAGCTTTACAAAAACACCGCTTTACAAACCACAATAGGCGCTATTTTACTTGCAATTGTAAACGGCAAGCCGCAGATTTTAACACTAAAGGATATGCTGCAAAACTGCATAGACTTCCAGTGCGATATTATCCGCCGCCGCACTGCTTACGATAAGCGCAAGGCAGAGGAGCGCGCCCATATTTTAGAGGGCTTAAAGATAGCGCTTGATTTTATTGACGAGGTTATAGCGATAATCCGCTCAAGCAAGACAATACCCGAAAGTAAGCAGGCGTTATCCGACCGCTTCGGGCTTGATGATATTCAGACCACCGCTATTGTTCAGATGCAGTTAGGTAAGCTGTCGGGTCTTGAAAAACAGAAAATTCTTGACGAATTGCAGGAAAAACTGGACTTTATTAAAGAGTGCGAGGCAATTTTGGCGAGTCATGAGCGTATACTTGATATTGTAAAGACCGAGGCTTTAAATCTTCGCGATAAATTCTCGGACGACCGCCGCACCGAAATTACCGACGTTGTGGGCGATGTTGATATTGAGGACCTTATCCCCGAGGAGCAATGCGTGCTTACCAAGACCGAAAACGGCTTTATTAAGCGCCTGCCTGCCGATACCTATAACGTTCAGCACCGCGGCGGCAGAGGAATTACGGGTATGACCACGCGCGACGACGATACGGTTGAAAATATGTTCGTGTGCTCTTCACACGATTACATTATGCTGTTCTCAAATCTCGGCAGAATGTACCGCATTAAGGCTTACGAAATACCCGAGGGCAGCCGAACCTCAAAGGGAATGAATATTATAAATATTCTGCCCCTTATGCCGAATGAGAAAATTACGATAATTCTGCCTGCATCCGAGCTTGACGAAGAACACTTTATAACCATGGTAACAAAGAAGGGTATAATAAAGCGTACCAAGCTTTCGGAATTCAGGAACACAAGAAAGAGCGGTATTATTGCAATTTCAATAGATGATGACGATGAGCTGACCTTTGTTAAAATGACAAACGGGGAAAACAACCTGTTTATAGCCACCAAAAAGGGTATGGCAATTCAGTTTAATGAAAATCAGGTTCGCGCCATGGGCAGAGGTGCCAGAGGCGTTAAGGCAATTACAATGAAGCCCGAAGACTTTGTGGTTTCAATGGAAATTACGAGTGACGACACCAAGCTTTTAACCATTACCGAAACAGGCTACGGCAGAATAAGCCCGATAAGCGACTACCGCCTGCAATCCCGCGGCGGTAAGGGTCTTACCAACTACCGCGTTGAAAAGTACGGCGATGTTGCGGCGTCGCTTGCGGTTACGGGCGAAGAGGATATTATAATGATAGCCTCAAACGGTATAATAATAAGAATATTCTCGGGCGATATTTCCACCTTTGCCCGTCCCGCAAAGGGCGTGCGCGTAATGAAGGTGGGCGAGGGCGAAAAGATACTCTCGGTAGCGGTGACAGAGCACAGCGACGAGGAGCCGACCGATTTACCTGAAACACCCGAGGCTGACGCGGGCGCGGCAGAGCCCGACGAGCCGGAAACAGAGGAAGAAAGCACCGGCGCAGAGGAATAGAGGAGAATATTCCGAGTAAAAAGGCAGGTATAAAACTATGGATGAATATAATCCGCAGTTTGAGGAGCAGAAAACGGACGCGGCAAATACCAATCCCCCGACTTTTGAGCAGCCGGGGGTGAGCGCAATACCGCACAGCTATGTAACGTTTATTCCCTACGGATTTACCCCTAAAACCTATGAGGAAAAAAACGGAATAAGGAAAAGGGCACTGACAATCGGTCTTTCGCTTATAATTACGCTTGCGGTAAGCTCTGCATGGAGTATTGTTTACCTTTTTATAATGGGTAAGCTGGGCTTTACTTCCGAAAAAGCGATGGAAATAATAAAAAACCCCGCAATAATGCAGGTTTTGCAGGTGTGCTTATCAATTTTAATGTTCACCGCTCCGTTTATTATAATGTTCCGCGCAAACGGAATGAGAATAAGCAATTTGGTATCGCTTAAAAAGCCGCAGCGAGGAAACAGGGTTGCAATGTACTTTATAGGCGTTGCGTTTTGCGCATTTGCGAATATTGCAACCTCCATGGCAAGTCAGTTTTTCCAATTTTTCGGGATTGAGTATAATGTGGATTTCGGCGAAACTCCGAAAGGCTTTTTCGGGTTTTTGCTTTGCCTTTTTGCCACCGTTGTTACACCGGCGCTGGTGGAAGAATTCGCTTTTCGCGGGCTTGTTTTAGGGTCGCTCCGTAAATACGGCGACGGCTTTGCGGTGCTTGTATCGTCAATTCTTTTCGGGCTTATGCACGGTAACTTTGAGCAGATTCCTTTTGCGTTTTTGGTGGGGCTGGCTTTAGGCTTTATAGCGGTAAAAACAAATTCGCTGCTTTTGGCTATGGCGGTGCATGCTACAAATAATTTTGTGTCTGTAATTTTTGATTTTATGCCGAGCGGTATTTCGCAGGCGGCGCAGAATATTATGTATCTTATTTTCCAGCTCTTTTGTCTTTTGTTGGGTATACTGGCGCTTGCTTTAAGTGAAGATTCGGGTGAAATGTTTAAATTTCAGAAGACCGAAGTTGAAAGCGTACCTAAACAGCGCTTTAAATGGTTTTTTACAACCCCGGTTATTATAATTTTCATTATTATCTGCATTGTTGAAGCCTTTGTATATTTTTAAAAGGAGTTTGTAAATATGTTTGATTTTTTAACGGAATTGGGTCTACCGGAGGAGCTCGTATCATTCTTTTTTACATTTTTTATAGGCGCGATTGCGGTTTCCGCGGTTATCGGAATAGCAATTTATCTGTTAGAAAGCATAAGCGTTTATAAAATGGCAAAAAGCGCCGAAATTAAAAACCCGTGGCTTGCCTTTATTCCCGTGGCAAACGACTGGGTATTCGGTACGCTTGCCGAAAAATATAAAAAGAAAAACGGAACAAAATCCGCCCGTTTCGGTATAATTCTTCCCGTATTGGAGGGAATAGTGCTTATAGAAGCAATAGCTCTTACAATATTTACGGTAATTTCCGTAAAGGAAATTACGGGCTACGCACTTGACGCGGTAAATACCTCGGCTGAAATGGCACCCGAGCAGTTTATGTCGCTTATTCCGGTAATAATTCTTTACTTTGCGCTTATGGCGGTGGCAATTGCTTATGCGGTGGTTTTCTTCATAGCTTTGTGGCGCGTTTATTCCTCCTTTGATAAATCAAACGCTACGCTCTATATCGTGCTGTCGGTTATCTTCACAATTTCGGTGCCGATAATACTCTTTATTATAAGAAACCGCAAGCCCGAGTTTGACCCGCATAACAATATGCCGTATTTTTCGGGAACGTTTCAGGGTTAAAAAATGAACAGTGAGTTTATGAAAGCCGCTCTTGCCGAGGCGCGCTCTGCCGCACGCGGCGGAGAGGTTCCGGTGGGAGCGGTTATTGTTAAAAACGGCGAGATAATAGCAAGGGGTAGAAACAGGCGCGAAGAAAAGCAAAACGCGTTATCCCACGCCGAAACCGAGGCAATAAACGCCGCCTGCAAATATTTAGGTTCTTGGCGGCTTGACGGCTGCGAAATGTACGTCACCTTAGAGCCATGCTCAATGTGCACGGGCGCTATAATAAATGCGAGAATTTCCACCCTTGTTTTCGGGGCGTATGACCTTAAAGCCGGCTGTATTGACAGCGCGGTCAGACTTTGCGACATACCGCTTGATAACAAGCCAGAAATTTACGGCGGAATATATGAGGAAGAATGTTTATCACTCCTGCGGGAATTTTTCAGTAATTTAAGATGAAACGAAAAATACTTGAAATAATAAATAAAAACGAAATACGCGACGCGGGCTTTTGCGATTACAGCCTTGTAAAGGAGCGCCTTTTGCCTTGCCGCGCCATGCGGCGGCTGCCCGAAAACGCAAAAACGATAATTCTGCTTTTGTTCCCCTACAAGGTGAGAGACGCCCACCCCGAAAACATTTGCCGATATGCCTCGGTGCCGGATTACCACGATATAACGCAAAAATATCTTTCAAACATAACGGACGATTTGAAAAAGGAATTTCCCGATTATAAATTTGAAAGCTTTGCCGATAATTCGCCCATACCCGAGGTTTCCGCTGCGGCTGCCGCGGGGCTTGGGGTATACGGTGAAAACGGGCTTTTAATAAACAAAACTTACGGCAGCTGGTGTTTTATTTGCGAAATTGTAACCGACCTTGAAATTCCTGCCGAAAATCACTTTAAAAAATGCCCTGTGTGCGGCAATTGCAAAAAGGCTTGTCCTATAGGGGATTTAGAGGGAAAATGCTTATCGGCTGTCACACAGCAAAAAAAAGAGCTTAATTTTGCCGAAAAAGCAGCCCTCAAAAAGTATAATACCGTTTGGGGCTGCGATATTTGCGCCGAGGTGTGCCCGCTAAATAAAAATGCGGCGAATACCTATATTCCCGAGTTTATTTCGGGCTACCGCGACCGCTACGAATACGGCGAGGATATTTCGGGCAGAGCCTACGAGTGGCGCGGGGAAAAGGTGATAAAAAGAAATTACGAAATTATTTACGGAGAAAAGACCGAAGATCATCGGGACTGACTACCTTAAACATAAGCATTGCCCCGAAGTACAGCGGCAGCGAAATTATACACAAAAGTATTATGTAAACCAAATTGCCCATGCTGCCCCAAAGCCCCAATAATCTGTCGCAAGCTATGGCAATTACCGCGGCGGAGGTAAGGGGCAGTAAAATTTCATTTATAAAGCAAATTTTAACCATTGTTACGTGCAGCAGTCTGCCGACGTTTAAAAAGCAGGTTAAGACGTTTGAAAAATACATTATCCAAATAAATCCCCTGAGACCGAAAATCGGCAATAATATAAGAATCAGAATAATTCGCAGCACCGAATCGGAAACGGCGGTGCGGAATGTGAAGGCTTGCTGGTCAAGACCCTTTAAAATGCCGTCGGAAATGCTGTCTAAATACATCAGCGGCACTATTGGCGAGAGCGCGCGCAAAAGCTCGCCCACCTCGGGGCTTTTATATATAAGCAGACCTATTTTTCTGCCCCCAACAAAGAATATCGCGCCGAAAATAAAGGCTATAACGCTTGTTAATTTTAGAATATTTCGGGTTGCCGAGCGCACAAGCCCATGGCGGTTGCGCGCCTCCGCCTCGGATATTTCGGGAATTAAAAGCGTGGAAACGGCGTTTAGCAAGGTGGAGGGAAAGAAAAGTATAGGCAGCGCCATACCCTTTATCATACCGAATTGAGAAAGGGCGTTTTCGCCCCCGAACGGGTATTTTGCAAGGTTTTTCGGCACTAAAATATTCTCCCCCGTGCGCAGCGCGGTGTTTAAATATCTGCCCGAGGTTATGGGAACGGAAATGTGCAGTATGCGCCTTACTATGCCGAACGGCGGGTGATTTCTGCCGTCCAAGTTATCAAGCTTTCTTGTATCCCGCAGCCATATAAGCCAGAGCATTAAAAACGAGAATATTTCGGCGGCGCTGTCACCCAAAATCACGGCGGCGGCGCACGCACCGAGGCCCTTAGTACAGAATTTACCTACAAGCACTACTATAAGCATTATTCTTACCGCCTGCTCAAGCAGCTGCGAAACGGCGTTCGGCGTTATTTTGCGGCGGGCTATGAAATACCCGCGCAGGCAGGAGGAAAGCCCCATAAAGGGGAGCGAAAGCGGCAGTATTTTAAGCGCGGGCACGGCGCGAATATCATTCAAAAACCGAACGGCTATAAATTCCGCCCCGAAAAATACCGTTACAACCGTTACCCCCGCAATAAGCAGGGTAATTTCAATAGCGCGGCGCAGTATTTTAAGCGTGCCCCGCTTTGTGCCGAGGGCTAATTCTTCGGCGACAAGCCTTGTAACGGCGGTGCTTATACCGCTTGTGGCAAAGGTGGCGGCGAGCATATACACGCTGAATATAAGTTGATAAAGCCCTATTCCCTCAGAACCGATAAGCTGCGCTAACCAGACCTTGAAAATTATTCCCACAAAGCGCAATATAAGCGAGGAAACGGTTAAAATAAGGGCATTTTTAATAAAAATTGTTTTTTTCAATGCTTTTCCACTCCCTATGATATATGTATGACGGAATACGCAAATAAATGTTTTTAAATAAGGGCTGATTATGATTGCATATAATAAAAATAATGTATCATTCGCAAAGGAAATGCGGAAAAATCCAACGCCTTGGGAAAGACGGCTGTGGTATGATTTTTTATGCAAATACCCGGTAAGGTTTCAAAGACAAAAGGCAATAGGCAACTATATTGCGGATTTTTACTGCGCACGGGCTAAATTGGTGCTTGAATTGGACGGCGGGGAACATTATAATGAAAAACAGATTGAAAAGGATAAAATAAGAAGTGCAGAGCTTGCAAAATGCGGACTTTTTGTTTTCAGAATATGCAATTTGGATATTGACCGCAATTTCAGCGGAGTTTGCGAGCAGATTGATATAATTGTTAAAAGCAGGATAAATAATTTATAAGTGATTTAGAAAGTGCATCTTTACCTCCCTCTGACGAGGGAGGTGGCACGGCGTAAGCCGTGACGGAAGGAGAGAAAAAGTTAAGATACGTAGAAGCTTTAAATTTTCTCTCCCTCAGTCAGCCATTCGGCTGACAGCTCCCTCGTCAGAGGGAGCCTATAAGCAGCAGATTTGCCACATCGTGGGGGAGCAACCCTCGTCAGAGGAAGGCTATGAACACGTAAACAGCCCGTGTGTAGGCTAATGTTAATCTTAAAGGAATGAAAAAAATGAACTCACCGTTAGCGGACAGATTAAGACCGAAAACAATTGAAGAAGTTGCGGGGCAAAAGCAGCTTTTAGCGCCGGGAAAGGTGCTGCGGCGCATAATTGACTCAAAAAATATACCCAACCTTATATTTTACGGACCCTCGGGCGTGGGTAAAACCACGGTTGCCAACATAATTGCCGCCACAAGCGGGAAAAAGCTGTGCTACCTTAACGCAACCATCGCGTCCACCGCCGATATTAAGGAGATTATCGGCTCAATAGGCACAATTGACGCCCAAAACGGAATACTGCTTTATCTTGACGAAATACAGTATTTCAATAAAAAACAGCAGCAAATTTTGCTTTCTTACATTGAAAACGGGGATATTACTCTTATAGCCTCCACCACCGAAAATCCCTATTTTTATGTATACAACGCGATTTTAAGCCGTTCCACGGTGTTTGAGTTCAAACAACAGACCCCTGATGATATTTCAGATGTTTTAGACCGCGCAATCGGCATTTTAAGCGAAGAAAAGGGCAAGGAAATTAAAATTTCGGCAGACGATAAGAAAAAAATATCCCGCGCGGCGGCGGGGGATGTGCGCCGTTCGCTTAATATGCTGGAGCTATGCGTGCTGACAAGCGAAAACGAAACCGAAATTGATATTACCGACGATACGGTAGAGGAAATTGCGGCGGCGAACGCCGTTCGCTACGACCGCGAGGGCGACGAACACTACGATATAATATCGGCTTACCAAAAATCAATGCGCGGGTCTGACCCTGACGCCGCCGTGTACTATTTAGGCAGACTGCTTGCGGCGGGAGATTTGCCGAGCGCCTGCAGGCGGCTTATGGTATGCGCCTGTGAGGACGTGGGGCTTGCCTACCCGCAAATAATACCCATAGTGAAAGCGGCGGTGGATATTGCGCAGTCGGTGGGTCTGCCCGAGGCGCGTCTGCCACTTGCCGACGCGGTAATTTTGGTAGCCACAAGCCCTAAATCAAACTCGGGGCATAACGCGATAGTCGCGGCAATGGAGGATATTGAAAAGGGAATAGGCGGACCTATTCCGCGCCAGCTGCAAAACAAGCATTTTGACGGCGAGGAAGCCGAAACAAAGGGGCAGAACTATAAATATCCGCACGATTTTAAAAATCATTATGTAAACCAACAGTATTTACCCGACGCGCTTAAAAACAAGCGGTATTATGAGTACGGAGACAATAAAACCGAGCAAAAATACAAGGAATATTGGGACGCAGTAAAAGGTAAATAAAAATGTTATGTAAACCAAGGGAGGGAATGGTATGAAAGAAAACGGAATACCGAAAAAAACCCGCTTTTTGTGGCAGGTGCGCATATCTTTAATAGGCTTTATTCCGGTTGCGGTGCTGCTATTTCTTTGCTCGGTAACGCTTTGGTGCCTTTTGCCGGCAGTAATTTTGGCGGCGGTGCTGCTCATATTTGTGCTGTGGTATATTCCCGCCTATTTTGCAAGCTATGAAATACTGTTCCCTAAGGGCGCAATTATTATAAACCGCGGTATCTTTATAAGGACTACCCATATAATGCCCTTTTCAAGGCTTATTTACGTTCAAAGCTATTCCACACCCCTTGCCCACAGTATGGGGCTTGCGGCGCTAAGCCTTAAAGCGGCGCGCAGCAGCCTTATCATACCCGAGCTGCCCGTATCCGATGTTGAACTGTTTATAAAATCGGTAACAAAGGAGGAAAATGCTTGAAAAAAGAGTTTCACGCCCATCCGCTTATGCTTGTAAGCCTTATAAAGCCTTTCCTTTTTGTGCTTGTTCTGCCTGTTTTAAAGGGCGTTATACAGTACATTATAAAGCGTCGTGTTACCGGCGTTTTGACTTTGGAGCTTATTGCCTTTATGATAATTACCCTTATAGCCGCTCTGCGCTGCCGCTCTTTTCGACTTATTTGCGGTAAAAACGGAGTGACGGTTAAAATGGGGGTGCTTTTTAAAAGCAGCGCCTTTATAAGCGTTAATAAGCTATCGTCCGTTCAAACGGTGCAAAACCCTATCGACGCGGTCTTCCGCGCGGTATCCTACCGAATAAATACCGAGGCGGGACCCAAGGGCAAGGCGGATTTTGATTTTAAGCTGAGCACAAAGGACAGCGCCGAGGTCTCCCGCCTTTTATACGGCGAGGACAATTACACCGCCGTTAAGTTTTCGGTCTTTAAGGTGGCGGTTATGGCGGCCACCACATCCTCGGCAGTTATGGGTATGCTTATTGCCGTGCCTATAATAAATAAAACAGGTAAGCTTTTGGGAATTGCCCTCAATAATATTCTGCTTGACGAGATAAACAACGTTTCAAGCGGCTTTAAATCCTACTTTCCGCCTATTGTAAACGCAATAACCCTTGTTTTTCTTTTAAGCTATGCGGTAGCCTTTGTTTATTCGCTTTTTAAGTATATAAATTTTAAGCTCTTTCTTGAAAAAGAAAAGTTAGAGGTGCGGTCGGGCTTTTTCGTGCGCAGCCGTTCCGCCTTTAAAAAGTCCTCGGTAAACGATGTTATTATAGACCAAACCCCGCTTATGCGGCTTTTCAAGCACTACGCTATGAAGGTGAGCGTGGGCGGCTACGGCGGCTCAAAAAGCGAGACGGCGGTTATAGTGCCCTCGGGCAGACGGGGCGAGATAAAGCGCCAGTTTCAGGCGTATTTTCCGTTTTTGGCGCCAGACGGCAAGCTGATGCACGCGCGGCGGGATATTGTAACCAAAAACCGATTTTTATATCTGCCGGGGCTGTATTTTATAATTACGGTAGCAGCCTCGGTAGCGCTGACCCTTATTTTCCCGAAATTCGGCAGGCTTACCCTCTTTTTAACCATGGTAGCCTGTGCGGTTATAATGTATTACGCATATTTGAGCATTTATGAATTCCGTTTAGGTAAGCTGAAAATAGGCAGAAACATCTACGCGCAGACCGTAAAGGGCTTTAACGCCTGCGAGCTGCACTGCCCGCGCGAAAATGTGGGGCAGATTAAGATTATACGCACAATTCCTGATATTCGGCTTAACACCTGCAAGGTAGTAATAAGCGTGCGGTCGGAAAGTGCCGATACCGTAAAGGTGCGTATGCTCGATTACGGCGAGGTTAAAAAAAGTATTTCGGAAAGCTACGGTATTGAGGTATAAATAATAATCCATAGGGCAACCTATAATATAAACATAATGTTTCACGTGAAACATTATACAGGGGGTTGCCTTATGGATATTTTTATGCATTGCTTATATGCGTTTCTCGTGGGCGGGTTTATCTGCCTTATAGGTCAGGTTTTAATTGATTACACTAAGCTTACACCCGCGCGTATACTCGTTTCATACGTTGTGGCGGGAGTAATTCTTACCGCAATCGGCGTTTATGAGCCTATAGTTGAGTTCGCGGGGGCGGGGGCTACCGTGCCTCTCACCGGCTTCGGCTACAGCCTTGCCTGCGGCGTCAAAGAGGCAGTAAAAGAGTACGGCTTTATGGGAATACTGATGGGTGGACTGACCGCAACTGCGGCAGGCATTGCAACTGCCGTTGTATCGGGCTTTTTAATGGCAGCGCTGTTTAAACCGGGAGACAAAACTTAATGCGGAATTATGAATTCGGAATGCGGAATGAAATATAAAGGCTATTCAACGATATTTAATGGTAATACCTGACTTTTTAAAGTCAGATACGATTTTATCAATTGCAAATGCTTTTTGCGTATCGTTCATAAATGCATACTCAATTATTGACTTAATTCTTAAAATTAACTGATAACACTCGCCCTCGACAATATCTTTTGCTGAAATATCCAACTTTGTGCCCGATGGTAACTTTTCCTCGTTTTCCATAACAAATTTCATTATTATTTCTTTATAAGGTTCCATAAAAAACATCTCCTAAAACTATTTTAACCTGTTTTAGGTTAAAAATCAAGAATTAAATTCATATAGCTTATATTATTTATGGTGATTGAATTGTATGAGCATATAAGAAGTTTAAGAGAAGACCGAGACTTATCCCAAAAAGAAATTGCGGCAATACTCGGAATGTCACAAACAGGCTATTCAAAATATGAAACCGGGGAAAATGATATTCCAACGCAAATTTTGATAAAGCTTGCAGAATATTACAACACAACTACCGATTATCTGTTGGGCAGAACAGACGAACCGTAAGGCAGAAATAAAAATAGTCACCCTCTGACGAGGGTGCGGGTGTCCGGTGGACACCTCTGCAAAGCAGGAGCACCGACCGAGGCGGCAGCCGAGACACTGTCAACGGAGTTGGCTGAGGGGTATTTATTTGAAATTAAACTTTTCACTATGCTTTAGTCTGTAACAACCCCTCAGTTTCGCTTCGCTCAACAGCTCCCTTTACACAAGGGAGCCTTTATTTTTTATTTCGCATTACGCATTCCGAATTCCGCATTAAATTTAACTGTTTACTTTTGTTCTGCAAAATGCTATAATATAATCCGTGACTTAAATGTTTCACGTGAAACATTTACAGGGAGGAATAAGAATGGGGAAGATAATCGCCGTTGTTAATCAGAAGGGCGGTGTCGGGAAGACAACAACTGCCGTAAATCTTGCCGCGGGGGTAGGTATTGCAGGAAAAAAGGTGCTTTTGGTAGATGCCGACCCGCAGGGCAACTCAACAAGCGGCTTCGGAATAAACAAAAAAGAGGTAAAAACCACCTCGTATGAGCTTTTAATAGGCACGGGCAAGCTTGAAAATGCCATAGTAAAGACGGAATATAAAAATGTAGACGTTGTTCCGTCCTCAATGGATTTAGCTGCGGCGGAGGTTGATTTAATTGAAATTGAGCACCGCGAGGCGCAGCTTAAAATGACCCTTGCCGCGTCGAGGGATAGCTACGACTACATATTTATTGATTGTCCGCCGTCCTTAGGGCTTATAACGATAAACGCGCTTAACGCCTGCGACACGGTGCTGGTGCCCATACAGTGCGAATATTTCGCGCTTGAGGGACTTTCGCAGCTTATGGCGACGGTACGACAGGTAAAAAGGCTTTACAATCCTACCCTTGAAATTGAGGGAATAGTGCTTACAATGTATGACGGGCGGCTGAATCTGACGGGTCAGGTGGTAGCCGAGATAAAAAAATACTTTGCCGATAAGCTTTATAAATCGGTGATTCCGCGTGCGGTAAGGCTTTCCGAGGCGCCGAGCTACGGCATGCCGATACAGTATTACGACAAGCGCTCAAAGGGCGCGGCGGCGTATGATGATTTAACCAAGGAGTTTTTGAAGAAGAATAGGAGAAGATAAAATGGCTGCAAAAAAAGGCGGACTCGGCAGAGGACTTGAATCCCTGTTCAGCGAAAACGCGACCGACAGTGACGGCGCGGTAAAATTAAATATAAACGATATTGAACCCAACCGCGATCAGCCCCGAAAGGACTTTGACGAGCAGAGTATTTCGGAGCTTGCGGACAGCATTGCGAGGCATGGACTTATACAACCTATTGTGGTTAAGCCGAATGCAAACGGCAGATACAGTATAATTGCGGGTGAACGCCGCTGGCGCGCAAGCCGCATTGCGGGGCTTAATGAGGTGCCTGTTATAATAAAGGACGCGGACGAGCAGACCTTAATGGAATTAGCGCTTATAGAGAACCTGCAGCGCGAGGATTTAAACGCGGTTGAAGAGGCGCTCGGTTACCGCTCACTTATTGAAGGCTACGGGCTGACCCAGGAAGAGGTTGCAAAGCGAATGGGTAAATCGCGCAGCGCGGTGACTAACGCCTTGCGCCTGCTTGCCCTTAACAGCACCGAACTGGAGGCCTTGCGCCGCGGCAGCATTACTGCGGGTCATGCGCGCGCCCTGCTTTCGTGTGATGATGAAAACACGCGCTCCAAAATGCTGCTCGCCGCAGCGGACGGCGCGTCTGTCCGTGACCTTGAAAGAATGGCGGCAGCCGCAAAAAAGGCGAAAACTGCGGCTAAAAAGCCCGCAGAGCCTAAACCGACCTTTTACAGCGAAGTTGAGCTTTCCCTTAAAAACGAAATGCACAGAAAGGTACATATAAACCCCTCCGGCAACGGCAAGGGCACGCTTACAATTGAATTTTTAAGCGATGACGAGCTTGCCGAGTTTGCGAAAAAGCTGTCGGAATAATAAATTAATGCGGAATTCGGAATGCGGAATAAGTGCACTTGGCAATGGCAAAATTACCGATTTATGCACTGCGATAATTAAGCAAGGGGAGAACAGATTGGATTTTTCAAATATTTTTAAAAGCAGCTACTTACCATTTGCAATTATTATTGCTGCAATAGTAGTAGGTCTTGTGGTCAGAGATTTAAAAACGCAAAGAAAGCTGCCTGATGAAGACATAGAAAAACTACCGTACAGGCGGAAATTTTTGCTTACGAAAAACGAATACTGGTTTTATAAAAGTCTTAAAGAAATAGCGGATAAATACGACTTTGCCGTTTTGGCGAAAATTCGCTTTGCCGACTTGGTTGAGGTAAGCGCCGAGGCGGATAAAAAGGAATATATGAAGTATTTCGGCAAAATCAAGTCAAAGCACATAGATTTTATACTTTGTAAAAAGGATAATTTATATCCTGAGCTGTTAATAGAGTTAAATGACAGTTCGCATAACAAAGAAGACAGAATAAAAAGAGACGATTTTATAAAGAAAATCGCCGAAAGAGTCGGCTACAAAATGGTATTTGTAGGCGGTACGCAAAACCTTGAAGAAACGATAATAAAAGCACTTGAAATTAAAAGCGAAAACAATAACGACCCACCGACAGATGCGAATTAAAAAGGCAAAACAACGCGGAAGGTAAATGTGTTTGGAATAAGGGCGTATGCGCGAAGCGCATTTATTCCGCATTCCGAATTCATAATTCCGAATTAAAAAAGTGGGGATTTTTAAAAATATGTGGTTTATATTATCTTTGGTTACAATTATGTTTTGGGGCGGGTCGGATCTGTTTTCAAAAATGGGCTCCGATTCGACCGATAAATACAGTCACTGGAAAATAGTAGTCGCCGTGGGTACGGTTATGGGTCTGCACGCGACATTTGAGCTGCTCACGGGGGCAAAATTCTATCCTGTGGACTTTATAAAATATTCGCCCGCAATAATCTGCTATGTTTCCTCAATGATTTTGGGCTATGTGGGGCTTAGGTACATAATGCTTTCGGTTTCTTCGCCGATATGCAATTCATCGGGTGCGGTTGCCTGCATACTTTGCCTTGTGTTTTTGCGGCAAATGCCCGATGCCTTAAGCTGGGCGGGAATTGTTCTTGTGTGCGTGGGTGTTACGGGGCTTGCGTTCGTTGAAAAGAAGTATGACGAAGAGGCGCACGCCCTAGCCGATAAAGCGGAAAACAAAAAATTCAAATCGGGCTTTATAGCGGTATTCTTCCCGATTTTCTATTGCCTGCTTGACGGACTGGGCACCTTTGCCGATGCGATACTGCTTGACAAGGGAATAGTCGGCGAGGACTCGGCAAACATTGCATACGAGTATACATTCTTTATAATGGGAATTGCCGCGTTTATTTACGTTTATGTAATTAAAAAGCAAAAACCGAGCTTTAAATGGGATTTACCCAAGTGGCTCGGTGCAGGCTGCGAAACTGCGGGGCAGTTCGCCTATATTTACGCGATAGGGGATAATCCCACCGTGGCGGCGCCTATGATTTCGGCTTACTGTGTGTTCTCGGTGCTGCTCTCGCGCATATTCTTAAAGGAAAAACTTTCGTTTAAGCATTATTTAATAATTTTCACCGTCTTTGCGGGAATTATCCTTATGGGTGTTTCGGAGGGGCTGGCGGAGTAATTTCAAATTGCATTGTAGGGTCAAAATACAGCTCCGTGCGGATTTTAAGAATGTTTTACAGCCTCCCCAAAGCGGGGAGGCTGTTTTTTCTGCAAACAAAAGGCTTAAAGTATGCGGAATGCTATTCGGGAGCGTCCGCAGAACCCTGCCAAATAACAAGCAGCGTTCCTTTTTTAACGCTAACCGTTGCGGGCTTGCCCGTAAATTCATTGCTTACGCCTAACGGGAAGTCGTAAGAAAGCACGGTGCTTTCAAGCGGGTATAAAACGCCGCGAAGCGTAACGCCCTCTGCCTTGCCGCTCATAGCAAAGACCGAAAGCGTGCCCTCGCGCGCGGTGAAATTCATTTCACCGTCGGTAATGCAGCAGGCAGTGTAACCGTTAAAGCAGAGATATCCTCTTCCGCCGCGGCGGGAGATATAGCAAAGTGTTTGGTAATTGGCAAAGGTGTGGTCGGGTCTGCCGCCGACCCCGCCGTATATTATAAAACGGTCGTACCCGCGCTCAAAGCCGGTTTTTACGGCAAGCATGGTGTCGGTATCGTCCTTCATTACGGGGTGGCGTATAACCTCGCCGCAATCCGGCACGAAGCCGAGGGAATCAAAATCCCCCACGGCAATATCCGGCAGCGCGCCGAATTTTTCGAGATGATTTATTCCCGAATCCGCTGCTATGACCAGATCCTCTTCATTTTTTTTAAAGCGGTCGGGCAGGCCGTCCGCTGCACCGAAAATATAACAGGTTTTCATTTTAATATTTTCACCTTAACCGAAAATTTTATGTTGAAAAATGTCGCGCAGAGCGTATAATAGTATAGTACACATATTATTTTAACAGAAAAAAATCAAAACACAACATTTTTTTAAGGCGAGGTAGAAAATGAACTCAACTCTCAAAAAAACGCTTATCATTTCCGCGGCGGCATTGGCGGCTGCCGCTGTTGCCGTGGCGGCGGTCCTGTTTATTTTAAAGGCGGGGTCGCGCGCGGCTGACGCACGGCTTGACAATCCTCCGTCGTCATCCTCCTCCGCGGTACAGGCGGTGAGCTCAGAGCCGCCGGCACCCGTAGATAACGGTATACGCCTGGTTATATCATCCCCCGAAAAATCCGTTATAAGCGTGACCGCGCCGGAATTTACTTTCTCCGGCACATCCGACAGGGAAGAGCCGCTGACCGTAAACGGAACGGCGATTGAGCGCACAGAGGACGGATCGTTTACATACAGCGCCAACCTCAATGTCGGCAAAAATGTTTTTACGTTTGAGCATAAGGGCGAGACCAAAACCTACACGGTCAATTACAGATATGTTATAATTGAAAGCTATTCGCCTTCAAAGGCGCAGACCTATCCGAGCGGAGCTACCCTTGTAGTAAATGTTAAGGCGCGCAAGGGCAGCGCGGTAACAGCAACATTTAACGGTTCCACACAAAATCTTACCGTTGCAAATAACAGCAACGATGAAAAATCAGATTTTATTTCCTTCAACGGCGTTTTCGAGCTGCCGAAGGATAACGCGCAGGATATCAACCTCGGAAAAATTGTATTTAAGGCAACGCACGCCGGCAAAAGCGAAAGCTTTTCATCGGGCGCCATAACCTGCAAAAAGAGCGATATTATAGTCGATTATGACCCGAAGGCGACTCCGACCGGCGGAAGATATATGAATGTCGGCTCGGGCTGTATTGCCGAAATAGTGGGCGAAACCGCCGAGACCTTTGACGGCAATGTTTCCGCCGCGTCCCTTAAAAACGGCTCTGTTGACTGGTCAAGACCCACCAACAATTATCTGCCGTGCGGAACGATGGATTATTCATCACCCAATCCGGTTATTTACGAAAGCGGCTCGGTCAAAAACGAATATGTGACCCTGCGGGCGGGCTACCGTGTTTACAAGCAGACCCGCGATAAGCCGAATACCGACTACAAGCAGATAACGAAGCAGCGTATAGGCACACTGCCCGATCACAACGAAATCAAGGCGGCGGTAATTGAAAACGGCGATACGCATACCGTGCTGACGGTGAATACGGATTGGAAGGCGCCCTTCTATTTCGATCTTCTGCCGCAGGCGTATGCTAATCCGTCAACACAGAATTACAATGTGTCAAGCGTTACATTCAGATATATAGATATTACCTTTTGCTATGCGACGGTGTTTGAGGGTGAAATTGCAATACCCGAGGACAATCCGCTGTTTGAAAGAGCGGAGGTTATCAAAAATATGAATGCGGGCGGCACTGCCGTGCGCGATTATACCCTGCGGCTTTTCCTTAAAAAGCAGGGGGCATTTTACGGCTGGGACTGTGCCTATAATAAGGACAGACAGCTGGTATTTACTTTCCTGAATCCGAGGAAGATTACCGCTGCCGATAACGAATACGGCTTTAATCTGAACGGCGCGAAGATACTTATAGATGTAGGTCACGGCGGACGGGACGGCGGAGCTGCGGGGCTCGGAAGCTTTGCGAACAGCTATTGCGAAAAGATCGCAAATCTTAAGCTTGCCGAAAAAATAAAGGCAGAGCTTGAAAAAACCGGAGCCAAGGTGATAATGACCAGAACCGGAGACACCACAAGCTCAACCTTCGATAAAATCTCGATTCTAAAGCGCGAGAAACCTGATTACTGCATTGCGGTGCACCATAATTCCTCTGTGAACGGGGGAGCGAAGGGCTTCGGTGCGTATTATTCAAACGCGTTTTCCAAAAAGCCGTCGGAGTTTGTTTTGGCGCAGACCAAAGCCACGCCGCTTTATTCGGATTTTATATTCAACTGGCACTATTACTTTATGTGCCGCATAACCACATGCCCCGTAGTGCTTACGGAAAACGGATTTATGTCCAATTCCTCGGACTTTTCTATAATTAGAAACGACGCCAAAAATACCGAAAAGGCAAAGGCGATAACCCGCGGAATAGTGGATCATTTCCGCTCGATACAATAACAGATACCGGATTCCGAAGGTTTAATATCAACAGCCCCTATGCCATGACTTTGCCATGACATAGGGGCTGTTGCAGACTTGATTCAATTCAAAATTTTAATATCCGTACCGTAATTGAGATTTTGTATTTCCGATATCTAAATCGCCGACTCGTCCTCCCGCATATCGTCAAGCGCATACTTACAGCACTGCAAAACCAATAAATTAAAAGAAATGCCGTTTTCCGCCGCCGTTTTGTTGAGCTTTTCAAAAAGCGGCTCGGTAAAACGCACGGTGCGCGGAATATTTGCACTTTTAAGTTCATTATCTATCTTAAACACATTATCACCCTTAACCAATATTATACCCATTTGTGGTATCAGTTATATAACCTTAAGTGATTGTATTTATGGTTATATTGATGTATAATAATCAACGGTGATAAAATGATGTGCGAAAACGAATATTGTATATATCAAAAAACCGCGCCTGTATGCTTGATATAATTTCGATTGACGAATTCGGAAAATGCTCGGAGTGTATAATTCCGAATATTCCCCATGATTTTCTGGAAGGGCTCAAACGGGAAACATTCAAAATTATCTAATCGTCAGATAAGCAAAAATCGTTTTAAAACAGACGAATTTTATTTGTTTCGGTCTGTCGATAAGCTTATGCTTTTGTGCCGAAGCTAATCCTGTTCGTCTGCCTTAAGGGTATTGTATTCGTTCGCTATGCTGAACCAGGTGTTAAAGCCCACAAGCCCGCTTTGCGGCAGCCCGAAAAGGCGCTGAAAGGTATAGACCGCGTCGCGCGTTTGCGTGCCGTAATACCCCGTAACGGGAATTTCGGGTATTTCGGGGTATACTCTGCCGATATATGACAGATAGGTTTGAATATCGCTGACGTTTTCACCCTGCGAGCCTACGCTTAAAACATAACCGGGGTATATTTTTGCAAGCCCGCTTTCATAGCCCGCGGGCAGCGACTGCACGCTTGCGCGGTATTCGCGGTTTAAAACGTTCCAAAGCGCGGCGTTTGCCCTGCCCGTTACGGGCAGCCCGTAAAAGCGTTGAAAATTTTCGACCGCCTGAACCGTAGCGGGGTCAAACACGCCGTTTACGGTTACGGGGTCAAGCTCTGGGTTAAGGTAGGCTATAACGTCCATATAATATTGCAGCGCCTTGACCGGAAGCCCCTCCATTCCCGCAGAAAGCTCGGGCGCGTAGGGCAGAGTCGCCTCGCCTATGCTTATACCCTCGCTTGTAAGCTCGGAAAGCTGCTTTACGCCGTTGTAATACCGCTTTATTGTGTACCATGTGGCTTTATCCACCTCACCCGTTACGGGCAGCGAAAATATGCGTTGAAACGCCCGCACCGCGTCCTCGGTATCCACCCCGAAAAAACCGTTTTCAAGGCGGATTTTCGGTATTGCGGGGTAGTTTTGCGCTATTCGGTTAAGCTCGGTCTGTATTACCTTAACGCTGTTGGAGTCATCCCCCGGGCGGAGCGGCTCGCCGGGGTAAGACTCGCCGACAGACGTTACGGGCGTATCGGTAAGAATCAGAATATCGTCGCCGTAAAAGCTTTTCAGTATTTCAAGGGGTGACAGCCCCTGCTCGGCAAGAGAAACCGTGCCCCACTGCGAAAGCCCCGCGCAGGTTGAGGTGGTGCCGTTGCAAAACTGAGTGAAAAGGGGCTGTATGCTGCCCTCGCGCACCACATATTCGTCAAATATTTCATCCACAATATCGTTTATGTTTTCAAAAATATCCTTGTCGGGAACAAACGCTTGGTCATACCTTGTGGTGTTGGTTATATCAAAATCATACCCGCGCGAGCGGTACCACTCGGTGTAAATTCGGTTGAGTGCATAGCTTATAATTGCGTAAATATTCGCGCGCAGCGCGTTTTCGGGCCAGGTAGGGTAAATTTCGCTTGAAGCGACGTTTTTAATGTAATCAACAAACGGCACCACCACGTTTTGTGCAGCAGAATCGGGCGCGCCGAGGTGCACTGTTATGGTTTCGGGTATTACGGGAGCAATGATGTCAGGCATAATATCACCCCTTTTTAAAGCTCAAACGATGAAAACTCGTTGAAAATAACAGGGTCGGTCCTGCCGCCCGCAACGGCATTCGGCAGCATATCCGATTTCTGCACCGACGTAATACCCGAGAACACGGGTATGTTAAGGTGTATGTTATCAAGAAAACCGTCAGCCGAGACCCGCAGGTTGTAAAGCGTGTAGGGCAGCGCGGGCGCGCCCGAGGTCATGGAAAGCGATTTCGGCGGCGCGTCAAGCAAAAATTCCTTTGTTTTGCCGCTTTCGTCGGTTGCACACGAATCTACCACCGTCATATTATCAGGCGAGCCTGTAAAAACCGTAACCCTTGCGTTTTTTACGGGATATATGTTTGCAACCGATGTGACCCATGCCGAAATCCTGCCCTTTTCGGGCGGCGTTGGTTTTTCTTCCGTTTCAGTCGGTTCCGAGTTCATAGCCGCGTAGGTCGCGGCTGCGGCGGAAGATATGCCGCCGTATTTTTCGAGCATTTCTTTTCGGTATTTTTCTACTAAAGATTTATCCATGCATTATCACCCCGTTGATATTTTATGCAGTGGTTGAAAAATAGGTTCTTATGGTATATAATTGCATTTAAGGAGTTGATTTGCGAATGATAACTTTAAAGAACAGCATGATGACGGTTGATATCGACACTAACGGCGCGGAGATAAGGCGCATAACCGTAAACGGAGAGGACAGACTTTGGAACGGAGACCCTGCCGTATGGCATGGCACCGCACCGGTGCTTTTCCCGATGTGCGGAGGGCTGCGTGATGATAAATTTACACACGACGGAAAGGAATATACCCTCCAAAAGCATGGGTTTGCAAGAAAAATGAATTTCGAGGTTGAAAGTGAAACAGAAACCTCAGCGGTGCTTTTGCTCAAAAGCAATGAGGAGACCTTAAAGCAGTTTCCGTGGGAATTTGAATTCAGGGTGAAATTTGCGCTTGACTGCGGCAGAATCGCCGTGACCTACGATGTGAAGAACCTGTCGGACGATACCATGTATATGTCCTTCGGAGCGCACGAGGCTTACGCCTGCCCGGAGGGAATCGAGCAGTACGATGTTATATTTGAGCGCGAGGAAACGCTGAATGCCTGGAATCTTAACGGCAATCTGCTTGACGGCAAATTAACGCCTGTGCTTAAGGAAAGCAGAGTTCTGCCGCTTTATAACAGATATTTTGATGTTGACGCACTGGTCTTCAAGGATATTAAGTCACGCTTTGTAACACTCAGAAACCGCGTTACGGGCAAGAGCGTAAGCCTTGATTTTACCGGCTTTGAGTATTTTCTTTTGTGGACAAAGCCGGGAGCGGGCTACGTTTGTTTAGAACCGTGGAACGGGATAACCCCGCTTGAGAATTCAGGCTATGAGCTGAGCGAGAAGGAAGGCATAACCTCGGTAGAGCCGGGCTGCAGCTATGCGCTGACTCATAAAATTTATTTTTAAAAAAATAAAGACAAATCTTAAGTTATGGTGTATAATAAATTTATTATGCAATAAGGAGCGGTTTTTTCAATGTGTGGCTTTACCGGCTTTACCAATTATATAAAGGATGACGGCACGGTGCTCGGGCGTATGATGGACAGAATCGTACACAGAGGGCCTGACGCGTCGGGTCAGTTTGTGGATACCGATATTGCGCTCGGCTTCAGACGGCTCAGTATTATCGACCTTGCAGAGGGCGGTCAGCCTATGTTTAATGAGGATAAGTCCCTGGTGCTTGTCTTCAACGGCGAGATATATAACTTCAAGGAGCTGCGCGCAGAGCTGCTCGAAAAGGGGCATGTTTTTGCGAATAATTCCGACAGCGAGGTGCTGCTGCACGGCTTTGAGGAGTGGGGCGAAAGCATGGTGCCGAGGCTCCGCGGAATGTTTGCGTTCGTTATTTTCGACCGCCGCGACCGCTCGCTTTTTGCCGCGCGCGATATGTTCGGCATAAAGCCGTTTTACTATACCTTTATGGGCGAAAGCTTTATTTTCGGCTCAGAGATAAAGTCGTTTTTGGAGCACCCTGATTTTAAAAAGGAATTAAACGAGGAGGCTCTGGCGCACTACCTTTCGTTCCAGTATTCCCCTACCGAGGAAACATTCTTCAAGGGCGTTTACAAGCTGCCGCCCGCGCATTACTTTACCTTTAAAAACGGCGAAATGAAGAAAACACGCTATTTCAAGCCCGATTTTAACGCGCAGGACGGCGTGCTCGAATATTTTGCCGACCTTACAGATAAGGCTGTGCGTGAATCGGTTGCGGCGCATAAGATAGCCGATGTTGAGGTTGGCTCCTTCCTTTCAAGCGGTATTGATTCAAGCTATATTGCCGAGGCGGCAAACGTTGATAAAACCTTTACCGTCGGCTTTGAAAGCCCTGACGGAGACCGCTACAACGAAATACACTTCGCAAAGAAATTTGCCGATACAATAGGTGTTGAGAATATTTCAAAAATTATAACTCCCGAGGAATACTGGGGCACCTTTCCGAAAATTCAGTACCATATGGACGAGCCGCTTGCCGACCCTGCCGCAATAGCGCTTTACTTTGTAAGTCAGCTTGCAAGCAAATATGTAAAGGTGGTAATGTCTGGCGAGGGAGCGGACGAGCTTTTCGGCGGCTACCGCATTTACCAAGAGCCGATAACTCTTACCGCCTACGATAAGTTGCCCTTCTGTATTCGCCGCGTTATTTCAAAAATCTGCGAGCATTTGCCGCAGAAGCACGGCATAAACTACCTTGTGCGCCGCGGCAAAACGATTGAGGAGCGGTTTATAGGAAATGCCTCAATTTTCGGCGTCAAGGAGCGAAACGCGCTGCTTAAAAGTGAGGCCGCGAAAAAAGCCGCAGCTCCGCAGGTGCTTTGCGCTAAGTTTTATGACGAGGTTAAAGACAAGGACGATATTACCAAAATGCAGTACCTCGATATAAATATGTGGCTTATGGGGGATATTCTTCTTAAGGCCGACAAAACAAGCATGGCGAATTCGCTTGAGCTGCGTGTACCCTTCCTTGATAAAAAGGTTATGGAGCTGGCGGAGACCATACCGCTTAACTGCAGGGTAAGCACCAAGACCACAAAATTAGCGCTGAGAAAAGCGGCAGAGAAAACCCTGCCGAAATTAACTGCCGAAAAGGATAAGCTGGGCTTCCCCGTGCCGATAAGGGTATGGCTTAAGGAGGACAAATATTATAACACGGTAAAGGAGGAATTTACGGGAAAAATTGCCGATAAATTCTTTAATACCGAAAAGCTGGTCGCACTGCTTGATAACCACCGCGCGGGCAAGGCGGATAACAGCCGCAAGATATGGACGGTATACACATTTATAATTTGGTATAAGCAGTATTTTACAGAGGCTTAAATTTGAATTGCAGGGAGCGGAAAATACCGTCCCGTGTCAGTAGTGCGAAAAATTTTTTTGCGGCGGTAACGCCGCATTTTTCGTTTTTCCCATGCCTGTGCGGCGGAAAAACACCTTGTAAGCGAAAAATCGCTGAATAAGCGGTTTTTCAAGGGTACTGGGGTGGTATTGGCGGGGATAGAGCGCAGTCCGAAAATCCGTGATTTTCGAGCGAGCGGCATTCCCGTAGGGGAGCGTGTCGACTTTTTCGACACGCTTAGGAAGCGGAAATTTTCCGCTCCCTGTGAGTTTTTTGCCGGTTTTTTCGTGTAATAGGTGAAAAGCTTTTCAAAGGGGGACGGTCATACGGACAGCGGGGCCTTTAATTACCGCCGTTTCCGCGATGGCGGTGATGAAAACGGATTGGTCGAAATAATAAAAGAATACAAGGACGGGCTTATTTTTTACCTTAACAGCATTGTCGGCAATATTCATACAGCCGAAGAGCTGGCGGAGGATACCTTTGTGCTGCTGGGTACCAAAAAACCGCGTGATAAAGGCATCGGCTCGTTTAAAACATGGCTTTATACCATAGGGCGGAATATTGCGATTGACAGCCTGCGGCATAAACGCCGTGAGAACGAGCTGACCAACGCGGAATATGTAAATACAGCCGCCGATGAAGCAAGCCTTGAGGACTCGTACATCGGCGAGGAACGGAAAATAACCGTTCATAGGGCTTTAAACAGTTTAAAGCCCGAATACCGTCAGGTGCTGTGGCTTATGTATTTTGAAGACTTATCCGCTAAAGAAGCCGCTTGCGTTATGAAAAAGAGCGTTCACAGCATAGAAACGCTTGCTTACCGCGCCCGAAAATCACTTAAGCTTATACTTGAAACGGAGGGCTTTATTTATGAAGAGCTATAATGAAATGGCGCAAAGCGTGTTGAGCCGCATAAACGAATATGAAGCGGCTGAAAAACGGAAAAGAAAAATATTTATAAAAACGGCGGTGCCTGCCTGCTGCCTATGCGCGGCGGTTATTGCGGGGGTTGCAATACACGGCGCGGGTGCAAAGGGAACTGTTTCCGCACCTAAAAGCAGCTCGACCGAAAGTTATGAAAGTATTACCCCGAATACCGAAAGTTCATCGGGCGGGGAGGGGAAAAAGCTTGCATATGCGGATGATATGTGCGGCGTGGTAATTATTGACGGCAAAGAATATATACAGGATTTTACCGATTACGCAATAGACGAAACTTTTACCGCCGATAAATCTATAGGCGACGCGCGCGATTTTGAGGGAACGTATAAAATGATGGACGGTGTTACATCGGCTGAAATTTATACCGTAAAGGAAAGTCGGAACGTTCTGCTTGTAAAGCTCGGCAACGGCGGAATGGTGGTGCTTATGAGAAAAGGCGAGCTTTGCGTTAACGGCAAGGATTACCGCTTTTACGGCTACGGAAGCGAGGGCGAGAAAAAAGAAAAGCGCATAGGCAAAGCAAAGCCGTATATAATAGATGTGCCTACCAGACAAAACAATATCAGCCCCGATGACGTAATATGGACGGTGAGCGGGGATGAAAACAAGCTTATAGCCGTAAAATCGGACGGAACGCAGGTTATTTATTGCGTCGGGCAAAAAATTAAATAATGTCTACTGAATAATTGCATTGGCAAATGCAATTATATAAAATCGAGTTAAAATCTCGATTTTATGGGTCAAAACCTTTGTTTTGACCGTCAGTATCCATTGATTGTCGCCTGATTTTAAAAAGAATCAAAATGTGATTCTTTTTAAAGTGCAAGGGTTTTTCGCAAAATTGCGCAAAAACCTTGCACCTGAACAATTCAAAAGTTTACACCTACATGCTCGGGTTAAGGTACTTTTGAATTGTTCAGCAGGCATTAAATAGAGCATTTTTAAAAACCGCCGTTTTGACTGTATTTCGGCGGTTTTTTTGTGTGATTTTTTTCGGTTCGATTTACATAATCCGCTGCTTTGATTTTATTGCAGAGACTCGGTTATCCAACTTATTAACAAAGTTATCCACCGAATACGGGTGTTAAAGCCCGAATAATCGCCTTAAACAATGTGGATTAGTGGATATCATGGTGTATAAGTCGAATTACAGCAAGGTTGTCTGAGTTTACATAATGCCAAGTTTGCAAAAAAATGTCAGCGAAAACGGTTTTCTCTCGGGAATCCGTTTTTTACGGCTTTTATCAGCTCGCTGCGCGTGTTAAGCTCGGGATTCTTTAAAACCGAGCGGCGCAGCTTTTCAAGCGTTTCTCCGATTGCTCTGCCGCTTATTCCGCATTTTTTCAAATCCTTGCCGCCGATTTTAAGATCGGAAATTCTGTAGGGCTCGCCGTTTTTTATTATTTCCGTAAGCATATCCCGCGCGGCTGCGCAGTCTTTGCCGTAAGCCGACCTATAATCGAAATAATTTTCTGTGGAAGAGGGCGAGGTCAAATAAAGCATTTCTTTAATTTCGGGCTTTGTTTTCGGAAAGGGCATATTAAGAAGCGTGAGCATATCCTGCGCGGCTTTTTTGGTTTTGTTCGGTACCTTCAAAAAATCAAGCGCGGGAGAGACCTCCGCTCCGCCCGAATAAAGAAAGGCAAAAAGCTTTGTATCGGCAGAGCCTAAAAGCGGTAATATGCCGTAATCGGGGGAGGTATTAACCCCTAAAAAGCCAAGCCCGCCTATATCGGTCAGCGGCTTTAATGCGGCGGGGTTTTTGCCGCAAAGGGTTTTTAAAAGCTCGGAATAAATTCGCTCCGCACTTACGCTTTTAAGCGTGGGCGCATACTCCAAAGCCGCTTTAAGGGTGTTTTCTTCTATATCAAATCCCAAAACCGAGGAAAAGCGGAAAAGCCGCATGATTCTCAGCGCGTCCTCATAAAATCGGCGCCCCGGCTCACCCACAGCGCGCAGAATACGGTTTTCAATATCCTCCCTGCCGCCGAAAAAGTCCTTTAAGCCGTCCTTTTGATTATATGCCATTGCATTTACGGTAAAATCACGGCGGGCGAGGTCTTCGCGCAGGCTCTTTACAAAAATTACGCTGTCGGGGCGGCGGTGGTCGCGGTATTCGCCGTCTGTCCTGTAGGTAGTTACTTCGTTCGGCACACCGTTTATAATAACCGTAACCGTGCCGTGCTTTATGCCCGTGGGCACCGTCTTTTCAAAGAGGGACATAACCGTCTCGGGCTCTGCGGAGGTAGTAATATCGAAATCGTGCGGGGTATCGCCGTTCAGCATATCGCGCACGCAGCCGCCCACGGCGAACGCTTCATAGCCGTTTTTTTGCAGAGTTTCAATAATATATTCGGTGTCACTCGGTAAAAATAACATAATTTTTATTTTCCTTTCAAAAAAGGGTTTATTTTTTTGCCGTTTAGCAATATAATAAGAAGTAATAATGTTTTTAAGGAGACCGATTATGAAGCAGCTTCGTGATGAGGATAAGATCATAACACAGGTAAAGCATATTCATATGATAGGCATAGGCGGCAGCGGAATGTGCCCGCTTGCCGAAATACTGCACGGTAAGGGGTACTTCCTTACCGGGTCGGATAATAACGAAAGCGACCCGCTTACAAGAATCAAAAACCTCGGCATAAAGGTTTATATGGGGCACAGGGCTGAAAACATAAAGGGAGCGGAGCTTGTGGTATACTCCGCCGCAATAGCCGCCGATAACCCCGAGCTTTGCGCCGCGCGCGAGCAGGGTATACCCACAATGGAGCGCTCGCATATGTTAGGGGCGCTTACCCGTCATTTCGATAATGTCATAGGCGTATGCGGTACACACGGCAAAACCACCGTCACCTCTATGATAACACAAATTTTAATTTTAAACAAGATGGATCCTACCGCAGTTATAGGCGGGAAGCTGCCGCTTATAAATTCAAACGGTATTTCGGGCAAATCCGAAACCATGGTCTGCGAGTCCTGCGAGTTTGTCGATACCTTTTTGCAGCTGTCGCCCGATGTTGCGGTGCTGCTTAATATTGATAACGACCACCTTGACTATTTCAAAACTATGGAGAATATGACACTCTCTTTCCATAAGTTTTTGAAAATGGCGAAAACGGCATATATAAACGGGGACGACAGCCGCGTTTTAACCGCCGCAAAGGATATTGAGGCGAATATTATTACCTTCGGCTTCGGTGCGGATAATTTTTACCGCGCCGAAAATATAGAAAGCCGCAAGCGCGGTTTTGCGTTTGATGTTGTAAGAGATAATAAAAAAATCATAAATATTGAAATGCATATACCGGGCAGGCACAATGTTTTAAACGGGCTTGCCGCGTTTGCCGTGTGCTTTGATATGGGCGTTCCGGCAGACGGAATTAAGGACGCTGTTGAAAAATTCACCGGTGCCGGCAGGCGTTTTGAATTTTTGGGCGAGTATGACGGCTTTATGCTGGCTGATGATTACGCTCACCACCCGACCGAAATTAAAGCCACCCTTTCCGCCGCAAAGGAGCTTGACTATAATAACGTTATAGCGGTGTTTCAGCCCTTTACCTTTTCGCGCACGGCGCTTTTAAAGGATGATTTTATAAAGGCGCTTTCCATTGCCGATAAGGTAATACTGACCCCGATCATGGGCTCGCGCGAAAAAAACACCTACGGCATTAAAAGCGAGGATTTGGCTGCGGGGCTCCACGATGTTTGCGTAGTGGACGGATTTGAAAATATAGCCGATAAGATTGAGGAAATTGCCCGCCCCGGTGATCTGGTTATTACAATGGGCGGCGGCGATATTTACAAGGCGGCGCACATTATACAAGGCAGGCACGCGGAATGACCGAAAAGCTATACGATAAGGACTCGCATTTAAAAGAATTTACAGGCACGGTATTATCCTGTGAAAAAACGGGAGAAAAATATGCCGTAGCTTTAAACCAAACCGCATTTTTCCCGGAGGGCGGCGGTCAGCAGTCAGACCGCGGATATATAGGGGACGCGTATATATCGGACGTGCAGATAAAAAACGGCGAAATACTTCACTTCGCCGATAAGCCGCTGAGTGTGGGACAAGCCTATGACTGTAAGCTGGATTTTGATTTCCGCTTTCGCAATATGCAGAACCACTCGGGCGAGCATATAATTTCGGGAATAATCCACCGCCTTTACGGCTTTAATAATGTCGGCTTTCATTTGGGAGCGGAAATGACAATGGACTTTGACGGCGAGCTTACAAGACAGCAGCTTGACGAAATTGAAGACCTTGCAAACAAAGCGGTGTATGAAAATCTGCCGGTAAAAGCCTATTATCCGACCGATGAAGAGCTTAAACAACTTGATTACAGAAGCAAGCTTGATTTAAAGGAAAATGTGCGCATAGTGGAAATAAAGGGCGTGGACGTTTGCGCCTGCTGCGCGCCTCACGTTAGGGCAACCGGCGAAATAGGAATTATAAAAATTCTTGATTTTGAAAAATACAAGGGCGGCGTGAGGCTGATTGTAAAATGCGGAGCGGACGCGCTGCGCGATTACCGCGAAAAGTACAAAAGCGTGCTGGAAATATCGAATTTACTCTCCGCAAAGCAGCCTGAGGTGTCGTTGTCGGTTGTGAAGCTGAACGAACAGTTATCGGCAGAAAAGGCGGCGGCAGCCGCGCTTAAAAAACGCCTGATTGCCGAAAAGGCGGCGGGCTTTGCGCCCGATACCGATAAAACCGCCGTTTTTGAAAACGGGCTTGATATTAAAGAGCTGCAATTATTAGCCGATGCGCTGTGCAAAAAGGCGGGCGGCATACGCGGCGCTTTTTCGGGAGCGGACGGTGCTTTTTCCTTTGCAATATGCGGCGAAGAAACCGCGCTCGGAGACTTTTTTGCGGAATTCAAGGCCGCGTTTAATACACGCGGCGGCGGCAGGAACGGCATAAGGCAGGGAACCGTGTGTGCAGACCGCGCGGAAATAGAAAGGCTTTTCACAGAATAAAACAGAGGAGATGTTTAAATGGCAAAAATACGGACTAAAAGACAGCAGGCAATTATAAAACGGCGGATATTTCTCACATGCTGCGCAGCAGTGCTTCTGGCGGTTACGGCAATTGTTGTGTTTGCGGCAAGCGCGGTATTGAAATCGGACGATAAAAAGAAGCCCGATAATTCACAGAGCGCCGATTCTTCAAAGGTCGAAAGCGTTGAAATACCCGAAACCACCGCGCGGGTAATATCAACAGGTGATATTATGGTGCACTCGACCCAGGTTGACGGCGCAAGAACACAGACGGGCGAATATGATTTCAGTCCGTATTTCAAAAATCTTTCCTCATACTTTAAGGCGGCGGATCTGTCGGTTGCAAACCTTGAGGTCACCTTCGGCGGCACGGAATCGGGCAAATACAGCGGTTATCCCGCCTTTAACACGCCCGACAGCCTTGCGGATACCATAAAGGACTCGGGGCTTAATTTCCTTGTGACCTCGAACAATCACTCCTACGATACGGGGCTTTTCGGGCTTAAGCGCACGGCGCAGGTCTTAAAGCAAAGAGGAATTGAATTTATAGGCACAAGGGAGGTTGAAACCGACCCCGCTTACGCCGTAAAGGAGATAAACAACATAAAAATAGGGCTTGCCGATTATACCTACGAGACCTCGGGGCAGACCGCGGGCAGGAAATACCTGAACGGAGCTATAATTGCCGAGGAGGCTAACAACCTTATAAACAGCTTTTCGTATGATAAAATTGACGCATTTTACACCGAAGCTGAAAAGGTGATAGGCGAGATGAAGGCACAGGGCGCGGAGTTTATTGTGTTTTATATGCACTGGGGCAACGAATACCAAACAAGCCCCAACACCTGGCAGAAAACGATTGCTCAAAAGCTTTCAAACCTCGGCGTTAATATGATAATAGGCAGCCACCCGCATGTTATTCAGCCGGTAGAGCTTATCCGTCCCGAGGGCGGCGAGGGCTACACAATATGCCTTTATTCCACCGGAAACTGCATTTCAAATCAGCGGCAGGAGCTTATGGACAGCTGCCCCTCAGGTCATACGGAGGATGGTCTTCTGTTCGATTTTACCCTTAAAAAGAATAAGGACGGCGTGGCTCTTTCGGAGCTCAAGGTTGTGCCGACCTGGGTGAATAAATATAAGGAATCGGGTCACAGCGGATATTTATACACGGTTTATCCGCTTGAAGCGGCAAACGACGGCGCGGCGAAATTCGGACTTACGGGCACCGCGGCGACAAAGTCGGCTAAATCCTATGAGAGAACCAAGGCTATTGTGGCGGCGGGACTCACACAGTGCCAGCAGGAAATAGGCTGCAATATTACTTTTCAGTAAAGGAACTGATGAAAAATGATAGACGAACAGGTTAGAAAATTAGTTTGCTACGGGCTTGAAAGAGGACTTTTCACAGAACGGGACGAGATATACGTTACCAACCGTATTCTTGAAATTCTGCAGCTTGACGAATATAACTGCGATACCGTTTTTTCGGATGTTGACCTTGAAGAAACGCTGAAAGCCCTGCTTGATTACGCCGCCGAAAAGGGACTGACGGAAAACGACATTACTCACCGCGATTTATTTGATACAAAGCTAATGGGGGCTTTAATGCCGAGACCGAGCGAGGTTACAAATAAATTTAAGGAGCTTTATGCCATATCCCCCAAGGCTGCCACCGATTACTTTTATACTTTAAGCCGGGACAGCGACTACATACGCCGCTACCGTGTTGCAAAGGACATTAAGTGGCTGACTGCAACGCCCTACGGCGAGCTTGAAATTACCATAAACCTTTCAAAGCCCGAAAAGGACCCGAAAGCTATAGCCGCCGCCAAAAATGCGCCGCAAGCGGGCTACCCGAAATGTATGCTATGCCGCGAGTGCGAGGGGTACGCGGGCAGAATAAACTTTCCCGCAAGGCAAAACCACCGCGTTATACCCATTACGATAAACGGCAGCGACTGGTGCCTGCAATATTCGCCCTATGTTTACTATAACGAGCACTGCATTGTATTTAACGCAAAGCACACGCCTATGGCTATAAACCGCGCGTCATTTAAAAAGCTGCTCGATTTTGTAACGCAGTTCCCGCATTATTTCGTAGGCTCAAACGCCGATCTGCCTATTGTGGGCGGCTCGATTTTAAGTCATGACCATTTCCAGGGCGGCAACCACACCTTTGCAATGGCAAAGGCACCGATTGAAACCGAGCTGCATTTTGACGGCTTTTCGGATGTTGAGGCGGGAATTGTAAAGTGGCCTATGTCGGTAATACGCCTGCGCTCTGAAAATACCGAAAGGTTAGTTGAGCTTGCCGATAAAATACTTACCTGTTGGCGCGGATATTCCGACCCCGACGCATTTATATTTGCCGAAACCGACGGTACGCCCCACAACACAATAACCCCGATAGCAAGAAAGGCAAACGGTAAATTTGAGCTTGATTTGGTGCTGCGCAACAATATTACAACGGCTGAGCACCCGCTCGGCGTTTTCCATCCGCACGCGGAGCTGCACCACATTAAAAAGGAAAATATAGGACTTATTGAGGTTATGGGTCTGGCGGTGCTGCCCGCGCGCCTTAAAAACGAAATGGCGCTGCTTGAAAAGGCAATGCTCGAAAACCGCGATATACGAAAAGACGAGGTGCTTGCAAAGCATGCCGATTGGGCGGACGAAGTGCGCCGAAAACACGGCGAGCTGACGGAAGACAATATCAGCGAAATAATAAGGGACGAAATAGGTCTTGTATTCTCACATGTGCTTGAGCACGCGGGTGTTTTCAAGCGCACCGAGGAGGGAAGACGCGCATTCCTGAAATTTGCCGCGGGTGTTAATAAATGTTCATAACCGTTTTCACCCAGGTCTCCGTTTTAATGCTGATGATAGCGGTGGGCTTTATTGCGGCAAAAACGGGAATCATGACCGAGGCGGGAGCCGCCTGCTGCACCGATATTGCGCTTATAATAGCAACGCCCTGCGTTATTATAAAATCGCTTATGCGCAGGTTCGACGCGGCGGTTATGAAATCGCTGCTGCTGGCTGTTGCTTTAACCCTTTTGGTGCAGGTGCTTATGATTACCCTCGGCACGCTGCTGCTTCGCTCAAAGGATTTAAAACGGCAGAGAACCCTGCGTTTCGGCTCGATTTTCGCAAACTGCGGGTTTATGTCTTTGCCATTACAGGAGGTAATGCTGGGGTCTGACGGCACGCTTTACGGCTCTGCCTATGTTATAATGTTTAACCTTGTGGTGTGGAGCTACGGCGTTTACCTTATAAGCGGCGATAAACGCTACATACAGCCGAAAAAGCTTTTTGTAAACCCCGGCATTGCGGGGCTGCTTATAGGGCTTATAATTTTCGTGTTTTCCGTTCCCGTGCCGCATGTGCTTTCATCTACCGTAAATTACCTTGCGGCAATATACACCCCGCTGCCCATGCTTATTATCGGCTACCATTTAAGCAAAACGAATGTGCTTAAGGCTTTTAAGGATGTCAAGTGCATAATTGCCGTTTTATTAAGGCTTATTGTTTATCCGCTTGTATCCCTCGGGGTTTTGTATATTTTGGGGGTGCGCGGCACGCTGCTCGTCTCTGTAATAATATCGTTAAGCGCGCCGGTTGCGGCAGTCACAACGATGTTTTCTTCAAAATTCGGCGGGGGCGATACGGCGCTTTCGGTCGATATGGTATCGCTCAGCACGGTTCTGTCAATTATTACAATGCCTGCGGTTATAACGCTGGCGCAGCTTTTGGCGTAGTAATTGCAATTATTCACAATTTGTTTAATAATTTTGTAAATTTGTTTGGTATTATGGTTTAGAACCAAAAATTATGCTTGGAGGAATATAAATGATCGAAGTAACCGGGCTCAGCAAAAGGTACGGTACTTATCTCGCCGTCAAGGATGTAAGCTTCAGCATCGAAAAGGGCGAGGTTATCGGCTTTTTGGGTCCAAACGGAGCAGGTAAGTCCACAATAATGAATATACTTACCGGCTATCTTTCACTGACCCAGGGTAAGGTGGAAATTGACGGGTACGATATTGCCGAATACCCCGAAGACGCAAAGCGCAGAATAGGCTATCTGCCCGAAATACCGCCGCTTTATACCGATATGAAAGTGCGCGAGTATTTAAACTTTATTTACGACCTTAAAAAGGTTAAATTCCCGAAAAAACCGCATATTGACGAGATTTTAAGACTTGTTAAGATAGACAATGTGCAAAACCGTCTTATAAAGAACCTGTCAAAGGGTTATCGCCAGCGTGTAGGCTTTGCCCAGGCGCTTATAGGCAACCCCGACGTACTTATTCTTGACGAACCGACCGTCGGTCTTGACCCCAAGCAGATAATCGAGATAAGAAATCTTATAGCCCGTCTCGGTAAAAACCACACGATTATTCTGTCCTCGCACATACTTTCCGAAATTCAGGCGGTATGCAAGCGGGTAATAATTATAAACAAGGGGCAGATAATTGCCGACGACACGCCCGAAAACCTTTCAAACAAGCTGTCGAGCGATCACTCCCTTATTGCGCGCATAGTTGCGGGCGAGCAGGAAATGATTGACGCTTTAAGCACGGTCAAAGGCGTAAAATCCGTTACATCACTCGGCAGAAAAGAGGACGGCTCGTTCGATTTCCTTATAGAGCCCGAGCACGGCGCGGATGTGCGCGCCGAGGTTTTCAAGCGTATAGTATCCCGCGGGAAGACCCTTTTATCGCTTACCAGCAACAAGGTGTCTCTCGAACAGATATTCCTGCGGCTTACGGAAGCTGCCGATAACGACGAGGCAAAGCGTATGCTCGGAATAACCGAAAAAACGGAAACGGCGGAAAAACCGAGCGTTGAAATAGCGGATGACGGCAGCGTTACCGTCAAAACAGAGCAGGCAGAGGAGGCAGAGCAATGAGCGCGGTATTTAAAAGAGAATTCAGGGCGTATTTCACAACGCCCATAGGCTTTATTGTTATAGCGGCGTTTTACTTCTTTTTGGGGCTGTATTTTTCAATGATATACAGCTACGGCAGCCCCGACACCGCAATGGTAATAGTGGCAATGTCCACCGTTATTGTTTTCACCATGCCGGTGCTTACAATGCGTCTTATGAGCGAGGACAGGCGGCAAAAGGTAGACCAGGCGCTGCTTACGGCGCCCGTTAGCCTTACATCAATTGTGCTGGGCAAATTTTTCGCGGCACTTGCGGTTTTCGCAATCGGTTTTGCGCCCACGGTTATTTTTGAAATAATAGTGGCATCATATGTAAGCGTAAACATTATGTCGTATATATACGCACTTTTCGGTATGCTGCTGCTCGGCAGCGCACTGATCTCGATAGGTATGTTTATATCGTCGCTTACCGAAAGTTCGGTAATTTCGGCAATACTTACGCTTGTAATCAATATACTTGTGCTTTATATGTCCAACTTCGCAAGTATGATAAAGGTTTCATGGATAGCTACGGTAGTTGAAAAAGCAGCGTTTATAAGCGCCTTTGAAAATTTCGGCGAAAATATACTGTCCGTTGCGGATATTCTCTACTTTGTAAGCATAAGCGCGGCGTTTTTATTCCTGTGCGTCCGCTCGCTTGATAAGAGAAGATGGGCTTAAAGGAGGGTGAGCAAAATGGAAGAAAATAAAAATTTAACTCCCGAAGCGGAAGCTGCGGAAGAAACCGCTGCAGAGAACACACCCGCCGAGGAGACCGTCGCAGAGCAGACCGGCGAGAAAAAGGAAAAGAAAGCCAAAAAAGAAAAAAAGGCGAAAAAACCTAAAAAGCTTAAAAACCAGGCGCTTTTGCGCAGGGGCGGCTATTCGGTTGCAATAACCGCCGCAGTGCTTGCGGGGCTTATTGTGCTGAATGTGCTTGTGAACGCGCTTTCAAACCGTTTTGTTTTGGAATTTGATATGTCCACCGAAAAGGAAAACTCAATGAGCGCGGACAATATCAAATATTTAAAAGACCTTGATAAGGAAGTGAATATAACCGTCTGCGCCGAAAAGGACGGATATACCGGCGGCTATATGGGCTATTACGCGAAGAATCTTTACGGCGTATCGTCCGACGCGTCAAAGTATTTCGAGCAGACCTTAAAGCTTCTTGATAAATACCCGGCATACAACAACAAGATTACCTTGAAATATGTTGATACTCAAGGCTCGGAATTTACCGAGATATCGCAGAAGTATTCAAACGAAAAGTTAGCCTACGGCGATATAATCGTTTCGGCTAAAGGCTCGGATAATAACGTGCGCTACAAGGTTTTGGGCTTTAAGGATGTTTATCAGCTTTCCGAAGACAACACCTACGCCGCCTACGGCTACAGCCAGTCAACCGTCAGCGGAAACAGCGTTGAAACCGCGGTTACAAGCGCTATTGCGTATGTTACAAGCAGCAAAACAAAGAAGGTCGCGCTGCTCACGGGGCATTCCAAGATCGACTACACAGCCGATTATCAGAAGCTTTTAAAGGCTAATAACTACGAAATAGAGACGATTTCCGATAATATCGTGGGTAAAATATCCTCCGATTTTGACGCGGTTATAATAGCGGGACCCACTACCGACTTTATAGGCAGCGAGCTTGATAATCTTTCCGACTTCCTTGATAACGACGGCAAGCTCGGCAAGGGTCTTCTGTTCTTTGCGGACGCTTCCGCCCCCTACCTTACCAATCTTTACGATTTCTTAAGCCAGTGGGGTATTGCGATAGAGGAAGGCATACTGTTTGAAACCAATTCAAACAACCATATTCCGGACGACCCCATGACTATGGGAATTTATCCCACAAGCAGCGATGAGAGCCTTACAAGCGGTATGCAGCTTTGTATTACCGGTTATAATGTTCCCATGTCCGCCGCATTTGAAAGCGAAAACAGCATAACCGTAAAGGCTCTTATGAGCTCGCTTGAATCGGTTGTGGCAGCGCCTGTCGGTACCGCCGCAAACTGGAAAGGTGCCGATAACTACACCAAAAAGAGCTTCCCCGCGGTGCTTCAGGCGGCGCAGTCTGAATATGACGACGACAATAAGCAGATAACAAGCTATGTTTTCGCGTTTGACAGCGTTCAGTTTATTCAGTCGGAATATAACGAGCAGTCCTCCGTTTCCAATAAAAACCTTACCCTTGCCTGCGCGGAGCGCGCGGTGGGTGCCGAGGATACCGGAATTTCATTTGTTTCTAAAACAATAACCAACGAAAGCTTCGCGGATTCGGTAAGCGAGACTTCTGCGGGAATTGTAAGAATTATATTTATGGGGCTGCTGCCCGTGGCGTGCATTGCCGCAGGAATTTATATCTTTATCAGGAGAAAGAATGCGTAATGAGTGACCTTCCCGAAAAGGATAATAATTTAAACGAAAATACGGAAAATATTTCAAACGAGGAGGACGGTGCTTCCACCGTCTTCTCCGACCCCGCCGACCACAAAAAGACCGCCGTCAAAAAAAAGCGTCCGCTTTTACCCATAATCATTTCGGCGGTGCTTGCCGTGGCGGTGCTGGCGGGCGGCACGGTTGCCGTAATAAAGCTTATTCCCGAGCGCGAGGACGATACCTCCACCCCATCTGTTGAAACAATAAAGGTGCTTGATAAAAGCTCAGACGATTTTAAAACCGTTACCGTTACAAATAAAAACGGCACATTTAAACTTTATTCCGAAGAGGAAAAGGTTGAAAGTTCTTCGTCGTCTTCGGATACTTCAAGCAGCAGCACCAAAACGGTGTGGTATCTTGACGGTTATGCAAAGGACGTTATAAATTCCTCGTCTGTTTCAAGCATTGTAAGCTCTGTTGCAAGCGTTACCGCTTCAAGAGAGGTTACCGCTAAATCCGCCGCCGAGTGCGGGCTTGAAAAACCGACCGTTAAGGCGGACGTTGTAACAAAGGACGGCGCGGAATTTTCCCTGCTTATAGGCGGAGACTCACCCGACGGCACGGGAATATATATCAAGCTTTCTACCGACGATAAGATATATATTAACGACAGCTCGATTAATTCGTCGCTTGAATTTGACGCCCTGAGCCTTGCCGCAACCGATTCTATAGCGGGTGTGCCCACTTCCGATTTATCTTCAGATTATAAGGATGATAACGGCAACCTTTCATCCTTTGATTCAATAACCCTTACGGGCTCTAATTTCCCCGAAAAGCTGATAATTGCGCCGAACACCGATAAAAACCTTTCAACCTATGCGGCGTATATGACCACCTCGCCCACAAAGCGCATTGCCGATAATGTGGACGGCATTTTCGGGCTTTTCAAAAGCGGCGTTTCCGTGAGCGGTGCGTATTCGTTTGATACCTCCGTCTCGACCCGCAAAAAGCTGGGACTTGATAATCCTGAGCTTACCGCCGAAATTAAGGTAGGCTCTGTAAAGCAAAGCTACAGCTTTAAAAAGCAGGAGGACGGCGGCTACGCGGTTTGGTACGACGGCGCAAAGCTTATTAAAAAGGTTGACGCTTCAAGCATTACCTTTATTGATTACAAGGTCAATAATTACTACGCCTCGTGGGTCTGCCTGCAATCTATTAACGAGCTTTCCAATTTCACTATCAAAACGCCCGAAAAAACTTATAGCTTTGATATAGTTTATGATGATGCCGAAGATGCGAAGGAAACCTACGTTATAACCTATGAGGGCAAAAAGCTCACCGCAGAAAACTTCCAGAATTTCTATCAGGAATGCATTTCGCTTTCCTGCTCGGATTTCACGGTGGATAAGGTGAGCGGCGAGCCTGCCATGACAATTGTTTTCACCTATTCCGATACCTCGCGCGCCAAAACCGACGTTAAATTTGTAAAGTCGGGCGCGGCTAAATATCAGTACAGCATTGATGGCATTGAAATGGGTAAAATAAATTCCTCGGCGCTTAATAAAATTTTAAAGCACGTGGAAAAGGTTGCGAAGGACGAAAGCATAAAATAACTTGACAAACGTGTGCTTATAGTATAAAATGGATAAGCAGTAAAGGCTGTGTTTTCCGAAGCGGGAGAATACAGCCTGATTTTCTGTGTAATGAAATTAAAAGGATGAGCGGATCATGTCTAACTTTAAATACGATGTTGCGATTATCGGCGGCGGTATAGGCGGCCTTATGGCGGCTTACAGGCTTTGCCGCAATATACCGGATATTAAAATAGTAATAACCGAGCGCGGCAATACCCTTGAAAACAGGCACTGCCCCGCAGGGAAAAATAACACCTGCGTTCACTGCAAGCATTGCTCTATAACCAGCGGCTATGCGGGCGCGGGTGCATTTTCGGACGGTAAGTTCAACCTAGGCACCGCCTACGGCGGAACGCTCGGCGAAGAATTGGGCGATGATACCGCGAATAAATATATTGATGAGGTTGATAAGATCCTCAATGAATACTGCACCTCGGGCGAGCCTACGGTTTATAAATCAAACGAAAGCCTGAAGCTTAAGTGTCTGCAGAATAATCTTCGCCTCCTGGATATGAATGTAAAGCATCTCGGAACGGATAAAAACTACCTCACAATGCAAAACCTCATTCACGCGCTGGCGGATGACGGGGTTGAAATGCTCGCTTTCCACGATTGCGAAAGGGTTGAAAAGCACGACGGCGGCTACACGCTTTACTACACCAACGGCGAAAAAATAGAAGCCGAAAAAATAATTATAGCCACAGGCCGCGGCGGCGCGAACTTCGTTGCGGATTTCTGCCGCTCGTTCGGCGTTAAAATGCGCTCGAATTATGTTGATATAGGCGTTCGCGTTGAAATGAAGGATATTATCTGGCGCGAATTTTCCGACCGCATTTACGAGCCGAAAATTCTTTACAGAACCAAGACCTTTGAGGACCGCTGCAGAATGTTCTGCTTTAATAAGGGCGGGCTTGTTTCGGCGGAGAATAACCACGGAATTATAACCGCAAACGGTCACTCCTTTGCCGACCCCGCGAAGAAGACAGACAACTGCAACTTCGCAATTCTTTCAAGTATACGCTTTACAGAGCCGTTTGACCAGCCCACAGAGTATGCCGAGAGCATTTCCCGCCTTGCAAATATGATAGGCAAGGGCAATGTGCTTGTTCAGCGCTTCGGAGATCTTGTCCGCGGCAGGCGCACTAATGATCACAGGCTCGGTCAGAATACCGTTATACCCACGCTTAAAGCAACCTCGGGCGATATTTCGCTTGTGCTGCCGCACCGTATTCTCACAAATATTATAGAGACGATCTATGCGCTCGATAAGGTGGCTCCGGGCACTGCGAATGACGATACGCTGCTTTACGGCTGCGAGAGCAAGTATTACTCAATTCGCCCGGTATTTATGAATGAAAAGTTTGAGCTTACCGATAATGTATATATAATAGGCGACGGCAGCGGTATCTGCCGCGGCTTATCGCAGTCGGGCGCTATGGGAATTTACGTTGCCGATTGTATTTCGGGCAAAAACTGATTTTTTGTAACCTTTTTTTACCGCTTTTTCGTTATTTATATGGAGGGATGCGGTTATGAAGTTAAAATCAAGGAATATTTTATGCCTTTTGGCGGCAGCGGCTTTGCTGTTTTCCGTTTGCGGCTGCAAAAAAAGGGCTGCCGAAAGCTCGTCTGCCGCGCCTGCGCCGACGGTCAAAGCGCTTACCGCAGACGATAAGCAGGACCCCGAAAACGCCGATATTACCGATGAAAAGGGCGCGAAAGCAGATACCGAAAGCCTTACTGTCAAAGAGGGCAGGGCAAACGGAATAGACGTTTCAAAATGGCAGGGCAAAATTGACTGGAGCCGCGTTAAAAAAAGCGGTATAGATTTTGCAATCATAAGAATAGGCTTCCGCGGCGAAAACGGAACGATTTATAAGGACTCCGCCGCCGATTATAATTTGCAGCAGGCGGAAAAGGCGGGCGTGCTTTGCGGGGTATATTTCTTCTCGACCGCGCTTTCCGAAAAAGAGGCGGAGGCGGAAGCGGACTTCACTGCCGCCGCTGTTGCCGGCTATTCGGTTTCTTACCCCGTGGTATACGATTGCGAGGGCTTCAGAGATTCGGACAGCCGAATGTACGGCGTTACAAATACACAGCGCACAAATAACGCCCTTGCTTTTCTTAACCGCATTAAGGCAAAGGGCTATGAGGGTATGCTGTATTCCTCTGTAAAGGAGCTGTCAGGCTCCGCTTACTGGGATACCGCAAGGCTTGAAAACGCTTTTTCGGTTTGGGTGGCGCGCTACCCGGCAGAGCCGTACCCCAAAACCGCCCACCCCGATTATTCGGGTAAATACGATATGTGGCAGTATACCGATAACGGCACCGTTGCGGGAATTGAGGGCAATGTGGATATGTCGGTTGCCTATTTCACAAGGCAAAAGGCGGAGCCGAAAAATAAATCGGCAAGACCCGGCACTGCCGCCGCGCCGAGCAGGGAAGACGGCGTTTACACAGCGGTCAGCGATAAGGTCACACCAAAAATTGAGGTAAATTTGCGCACCGCCGCCACCACCAAAAGCGATGTTGCTGCAAATATTAAAAACGGAACGGTTTTAAACCGCACGGGTATAGGCTCAAACGGCTGGTCTAAAATAAATTACAACGGCAAAACTGTTTATGCCATAACAAGCTATTTAACCACTGATTTAAGCGCAAAAGCGCCTGAAAGCAAGCCCGACGACGGCTTTGCCGCCGCATCGGGAAAGGTTACGGCTAAGGACGAAACAAATCTGCGCGCCGAGCCTTCGACCGACGGAAAACTGATAGCCACCATTAAAAACGGCGAGTTTGCGGAGAAAACGGGTGAAAGCCCCAAGGGTTGGACAAGACTTTTATATAATGGGCAAACGGTTTACGCCAAAACAAACCTGCTTACAACCGAGGTTAAAAAGCCTGCGGCGAGCAGTGAAACGCCGAGCGCGGCAGATGAATTTGTTGCGGCAACCGGCAAAGTGACCGCAAAGGATATTGTTAACCTGCGCTCGTCACCGAACGGTAAGGAGGATAATATAGTTTGTCAGCTGAAAAAAGGCGAATTTGCCGAACGCCTCGCAACCAACGGCGGCAAGGGCTGGACTCGCCTTTCCTACAACGGGCAAACACTGTACGCCGTTTCGAGTATGCTTATTACCGCGGAAGAATATAACCGTTCCCAAAACAGCGCTGCGAAGGATTGAGCATGCCGAATTTCCGCTGCTTCCGGCAGCGAAAAAATGAAAAAAGCGGCGTTGCCGCCGCAAAAAAATCAGGTTTATAGGCTTACAAAAGCTTCCTTGTGTAGAGGAAGCTTTTGTTTTACACATACGATCCGAATACATCCGAAGGTTTTTATTCGTTTGGAAAGCCCGAATTTTCAAAGCATGCCCAAACGGTTTGAAAATCGTAAGGCGGCTTCGGGTCTGCGGTATCCGAACCGCGTCTTTCTCCGCAGCACAGCTCCGCAGTAACCTCGTAAAGATTTGGTTCGCCGCAGTCCTTTGTCTGCCGCCGCTTGGGGCTTGAAGACTGAATATCGAGACTACAGTAGACAGACCGCATATCAGTAATACACGGACAGCGCTGCACTCTCATCTGATGCCTTATAAGAATACAGGTATATTTCCTCTATTGCCGTCAACTTGGTTTGCAGATTTATTTTTCGGAGAATCTGTTAAAATCAGTTATTTTTTCGGCTTCGCATACTATTGCATAATCCGCGTATTTGAATATCGGGGCATTCTTGTCTGGGTTTATTGCGATTACCGTTCCCGATTGCTTTATTCCTGCAATATGGTGTACCGCGCCCGAAATACCCACCGCGATATATACATCGGGGTTTACCGTTTTGCCCGTAAGCCCTACCTGCAATTCATAGGGCAGATAATCGCTGTCCACCATTTTGCGCGTTGCGCCTATACCCGCGTTTATTTTTTCGGCAAATGCCCGTAACTCCGCTATATGCTCCCGCGCGCCGTAGCCTATACCTATAATAATTTTTTTCTGCTCTTCCTCTGCGGTGCGCACGGTCGCCATTGGCGGCGCTGTTTCGCACTTAATTTTTGCAATTATATTGCCCGAACACGCAGGACGGTACATATAAAGCGTTTCGCCGTCGGTTTCAAGCGCGGTACAGTCGGCGCAAAGCCCCGTGTTTAAAAGGGCGGCAACCTGCGGCGCTAACGCCTTCGATTTAATATCGCTCCCCCACAAAACCGCGTCGGGGTGACCTGTGCGTATCTTTTCTGCCGTTTTTTCGGGGGTATCGGGATCAATTACGGTTATATTCTCCCCAACGGTTTTAGCAAAATCTGTCGGGGAATTACCTACACACCACACATTTTTAAGCTTGCTTGCACTCTCGGCGGGCTTTATTTTTTGTCTGCCTTTTTTAAGTCCCTCGTCTATTGCCCACATCAGCTTATCGGGAGATATAAATGTGCAGCTTCGGCGGTCGGAATCGTTCTCAAAGGTTTTTAAAACGCGCGTTGGCGAGCCTTTAAGCCCGCAAAGCGAGATATCGGCGTTAATATCGTTTGCTGAAAGTGTTTCAACCGGTTTGATTTTAGAGCGAATACTCGGCAGCCGCAGCCTTCGGCTTTTTTCAAGCGTTATAACCGCGGGTGCGGATATATTACCGCCGTTTTCTGAGCGGTCGGTATAAAAAAGACCGTTTTCCGCACTTTCAAGCGACATAACGTTTGTTACAAGCGAAAATTCCAGCCGCACCGCAAGTGACGGACCTACCTGCCCCGTATCGCCGTCTACCGATTGCCTGCCGCAGAAAACAAAATCGGGGCAGAGCCTTTTTATCGCAAGGGAAAGCGCATATGATGTTGCAAGAGTATCCGCTCCAGCAAAGGCGCGGTCGCACAAAAGCACGGCGTTTTTAGCACCGAGTCTCGTTAAGCTTTCAAGAAACGGCGCGGTCTTTTCGGGACCCATACTCAAAAGCGTTATCTCCGCCCCGTCTATACCGAGCGCGGTTTCATAAGCGCTCGCGTCAAACGGGTTTATTTCGCCGTCGGCAGACTGCTTTACACAAACAACAATTTTCATTTTCTACCTCGCGTCGTATATCGGGGCAAGCGCGTCGTGTATCTTTTTATATTCTAGGAATACCTTGCGGTATTTTTCGGTGTTTTCGGGGTTCGGCACGGTTACGGATTTCGGCTTAACACACTTTGCCACAGCGTCTAAAGGGTTCTTAAACACGCCCGCGGCAATGCCTGCAAGCATTGCAGAGCCTAAAGATGAGTCACTGCTCTCGGCTGTTTTAAGGGTTATTCCCAAAACGTCCGCCGTCATCTGCCGCCAAAGCTCGCCCTTTGTGCCGCCGCCTATTGCCGCGGCAACAGAGCCGTATTCAATACCCAGTTTATCAAGCACCGCCTTTGAATCAAGCAGCGAATAGCACACGCCCTCAAGCACCGCGCGGGTAAAGTGCGCCCTTGTATGGGTTGCGCGGATACCCGTAAAGCTGCCGCAGAGCATAGGGTCGGCATAGGGTGACAATTCACCGTTGAGATAGGGGTGGTATATCATACCCTCGCAGCCTATCGGAATTTTTGCGGCGGCGGCGTCCAATTTCTTATAGTCCCCGCCGAAGGTATCTCTGTACCAGCGGTAAGAGGCGGCGCACGCCTTGGTTGCCGTGCCCGGGTACCAAAGTCCTTTTGCTATATGCGAATAATTTACAAGGTCGCGGTCGGGGTAAGGCTTATCGGTAATAACGCAAATACGCCCCGCCGTTGCAAGCTTAACGGTAATATCCCCTTTTTGGGTAGCGCCCGAGGCGAAAACCTCCATACAGGTGTCGGTTGTGCCGCAAATAACGGGCGTGCCTGCTTTAAGTCCCGTTTTTTGGGCAGCGCTTTCCTGTATTTTTCCTATAACATCGGTGGGCGCCACAATAGGCGGCAAAACCGAAATATCAATTCCGCAAAGGGCGCACAGCTCGTCCGACCATTTTTGAGAAACGCAGTCATAAAGCATACTGCCCTGCGCCTCAATATAATCGGTGCAGAACACGCCCGTTAAAAAGTAGCGGATATAGTCCTTTTCAAAAAAGATATGCCCGATTTTTGAAAATACCTCCGGGCGGCTGTTTTTAAGCCATAAAAGCTGAGGAAGCGTCCATATGGTATCGGGCTTATGAAAAGTCTTTTTAAATATTTCGTCGCCCTTTTCGCTCTTTAAGGCATTAGCCTCGGTGCGTGAGCGCGTGTCCGTCCAGTGAACCGCGTTCATAAGCGGCGCAAAATTATTATCGCAGGGTAAAAATGTATGTGTAGCGGAGTCTACCGCCAAGCAGAGTATATCTGCGGGGTTTATCCCCGATTTTTTTAAAAGCTCTGAGGTGTTTTCGCAAAGCGCCGCTATCCAGTCGTCGGGCGACTGTTCGCAAGCACCCTGTTCGGGGTAAAGGGTGGGGTATTCCGCCGTGCTTTCGGCAGTTATATTGCCCATTTCATCTATAAGCGTTGCTTTTGACGCTCCGCCGCCGAAATCTATGCCGAGAAGGTATTTCAATTCTTTCCCTCGCTTTGTTATTTTTTCTCGATCCACTCGTGGTCGGGGTCTGAGCTTCTGTTAAAGCCCTGGTGGTCGCCCGCCATAAGCCACAGGAAATAGGTCTTATACCCCGGCGTTGCAACGGTGGTATGGTAGCCGTATGGAAATTCAACCAATTCGTCGTTTTTAACGCGGTAAGCCTCGTCTATGCTGCCATCCGCCGTGTAAAGGCACTGCACCGCAAAGCCCTGCTTGGGGTCAAACAGGAAGTAATAAATTTCCTCTGCTATGCACTCCTTCGGCATATTGTCCGTATCGTGCTTGTGGGGCGGGAAGCCCGCCCAGTTGCCCTCGGTAACGTAAGCCTCGCCCACGGTCAAGTGCTTGGCGTTTGAGTTCTGGTCTATAATAAAGCTGGTTTCGCGCTGATAAGGCACATCTCCCAACAGCTTTAACACAACGTGATCCTCGCGCAGCACCTGCGGCTCGGTCTTTTCGTCTATTAAAGAGGCGCAAACCGCAATTTTAATGTGATCCCTTGCGGTAATTGTAAGCCTTTGCTCTCGCGGCATATAAAAGCTCTCGGCTTTTCTGTTTTCAAAAACGGTGCTGCGGTTGCCTATGTTTTCCCACTTTTCGCCGTTTGCTTCAACATCGCAGTGCCCCTCAAGCATTATAAAGGCGGTTTCCTTATCATCTGTATAATATTCCAGAAAATCGCCGCCGTCAAGCTCTATCATACCGAATTCAAGCATTTTCAAAGAACATTCGCCTATTTTGCTTATGGGTGTATAGCCGTTTTTCGGCTTGTATGTTTTTTTAAAGTTCATAACCGTTCTCCTCCAAAAATTTTTTTACGGTTTCAAAATCGGGCACGCTTTCTCTGGCACCCACGCTGGTGCATTTAACAGCCGATACCGCACTTGCAAAATAACAGCATTTAAGAAAATCGTAGCCCTTTAAATAGCCTGCGGCAAACGCGCCGTGGAAAACATCCCCCGCGCCGTTTGTGTCTGCTGCCTTTACGGAAAATGCCGGGTAAGCCGTAAGGCGTGTTCCGTCATAAAGCGTGCCGCCGTTTTTACCCTGCGTTATAACAACAACATCGGGGTTATATTTCTCATATAGCTTTTTAGCGGCGTTTTCTGCTTTTTTTTCGCCCGTAATACCGAGAGCAAACTCCTCGGACGGGATAAGTATATCGGCATACGGCAGCAGGCTTTCCACATTATCGTAAAGCCCGCCCGCGTCATAAAGCACCTTTGTGCCGTTTTCGCGTGCGATTTTTACAGCCTCCAACGCGCCCGACATTTCGTTGCCGTCTATCATAAGCAGGTCGGCGCCGGTTATAGCTTTTTTCTGCTCGTCATTAAGCTTCAAGGGCGGCAGATTGCCCTTATCGAACACGCAGGTGCGGCTTGACGCTTTAGCAGAAAGCCATATAACCGAGGTAAAGGAGCGGTAGCCCGAAAGCACTTCGATATTATCGGTTTTAACGCCGTATTTCTTAAAATCCTTTATTAAAAAGCTGCCGCCCGCGTCGTCTGACAAAACGCCGATATATTCGGCTTCTGCGCCTAATCTTGCCGCGGCTACAAGCCCCGTTGCAACGGGACCGCCGCCTGCCTGCTTTGATGACTCGGCGCGCATTTTTGTATCCTCTTTGGGGTAATTCGGCACGTTTATCAGCGTATCCATAACGCACGCGCCGATACCTACTGCTTTGTTCATTTTATCTTGCCTTTCCGTCTGCACCCGTAAGGGCTATTTTTGAAAGCGCTAATTTCTTTACGCTTTCAATCGGCTTTTTCATAAACATATCAACCGCAAGGCTTCTGTTCGGGTCGTTAAGGCTTTCAAGCGTGCCGTCCGCAAAGGCACAGCATACATCCGTTCCGATATTCATTTTGCGGATACCCGCGTTTATTGCAGCCTTAACCTGGTCGTCCGGTATGCCCGAACCGCCGTGCAGAACAAGCGGAATACCGCCCGTTGCCTTTCTTATTGCGGCTATTCTTTCAATATCGAGCTTCGGGGGCTTTTTGTAATGACCGTGAGCGTTGCCCACAAGCACCGCAAGGCATGTAATGTCTACCTGTTTTACAAATTCCGCCGCTTCTTCGGGGCTTGTAAATTCGTCCATAGCGTCGTCGTTAACGCTGCCTATGTGACCGAGCTCGCCCTCAACGCCTACGCCTACCGCCTTGCAGCTTTCAACAATGTGCTTTGTAAGCGCAACGTTTTCTTCAAACGGGTGTGTAGAGCCGTCAAGCATAATGCCGGTAGCGCCCAGTCTTAACGCCTTCATAACCTCAGACTCGCTCGGTCCGTGGTCAAGGTGGAAGCAAACCGGTACGGTTGCCTTTTTAGCCGCAGCCAAGATTGCGGGGGCTAAATAATAGCCCACATACTCATTAAATAGGCGGGGATAAACCTGCATTATAACAGGAGCCTTTGCCTCCTCCGCCGCGTCAAACACGCCCATAACGGTCTCGGTATTGTATACATTAAAAGCGGGTATACAGTAATTACCCTTTTCCGCCATTCCTATTATTTTCTGTAAAGTAACTAACATAATTTTATTACCTCTTTAGCCCAAAATCAAGTCTTCGATTGAAAGAACAGTTATTTTATCCTGTTTTACGGATTTAAGCGCCGCATATTCCGAAACACTGGCGGTTACAACCGCGGTTTCATGTATGCTTTCAACATTGTAAAGTCTGCGCGCGGCAACTTCTTTTATAACCTCAGGCAGATACTCCGCCATTAAAATATTTCCCGCCCAAACGGTTTCGCGGCGGTTCAAAAGCATTTCGTGCAATGTGGCATAAGCCTTTATTATTTCACGCGGTTCTTCGGTTTCCTCAAGGTCGCGGGAAAGCTGATACGGATCCTGGAAAACGACCGTCTTGCCGGTGTTATGCGCCTTTAATTTGCCGTCCTTCAAAAGACCTGCTACAAACGAGGTATATGTAACGGCGTCTGCCTTTACCTCAATGCCGTATTCCTTATAAAGCTGTTTTACGGTTTTCGCGTCGTTCGGGTCGTAAAGAACTACCGTTTTATAATCGGCAAATACCTTTGCCGCGGCTTCCATCTGTTTTTTGGTTTCGTCAGCCGCGCTTATAAGGAAATCAAGCTGTGAGCCGTTTGCAGGCTCGTCGCAAAGCACGGTAAACTCGGTTCCCGCCTTTTCGAGTACCTTTATTGCCTTAACTGCCTGACAAGATACTTTATACCGTGCGTCTACGCCAAGATAAAGGAGCGTATCGGTCTTGGCAGAGTGAGACTCTATTGCCTTTTTAAGCTCGGCTGAAATTTCGGTTTCGCCGTAGGCGTTGCCTGTTTCAAGGCAGTTATCCACGAGCTTGTTTATGTATTCGGGCAGTGCGCCCTCAAGCGCCGCCTTAAGCCTTGTTTCCTTTGTGAACATAACCGGGTCCCAGCCCGTAACGCAAACGTTTACGCAGCCGCCGCAGGTGCAGCACTCGTAAATATTATCCATTATTTCCGAAAGCTCGATAGCATTACGGTTTACAAGCGAAATACCGAGCGCGCGGGCGCGGGCAGTGCTTCTTTCGTGGCCTGTTGCGTTGCCTATCGGGCAGATATGGTGGCACATCCAGCAAAAGCGGCAGGAATCAACATGCTGTTTAGCTTTATCAGATAAATTCATTTTCATTTCCCCCTATTAAAGACCTAACTTAAACGGATTCATAATGCCGTTCGGGTCAAGTGATTTTTTAAGACCCTCAAACACCTGCATAGCGGGGCCGTACTGCTCTTTCATTAGTCTTCCGAGCTTAATGCCCACGCCGTGGTGGTCGTTTACAACGCCGCCGTGGGCTAATGCTGTTCTGACGCCGCAGGTCCAGACTGCCTGATGAAGTCTGAGCGCCTCAACAGGGTCTTTCGGCACGTCCTTACCGTCGATAATAAAGCGGTCGTAAACCATTGCGCCCCACTCGTACCAGTGCGAGAAGTGGGCTATAAACTTAGCCTGCGGGAAGTTCGTTTCAATGGCTTCCTTCATTGCCCAATAGATTTCCTCAATCTTGCCGTAGGGAGCAATGGTATCCATTGTGCCGAACATCTGCGGAATGTCCATCATATAGCCGGGGTAGAAGAATGTAATCTTTTCGTCCCACCACTTTTTGCCGTAGTCGCTGCCCATATCCTCGGCGCCGTATTTCGCAAAGGTTTTAAGCAGTATCTTCTCCTCAACCTCTACCATTTCGCGGTCGCCCTCATAGGCGATATTCATAAACGCACCCTTGCGCTCAACGCCTACTATTTTCTTTATAAGCGAAGCGGTCTCCGCCTCGTCGTAAAGGCGCATAACTGAAGGCTTGAATTTCTGTAACAGCTCGCGGGATGCCTTGAAAGCGCCCGTCATATCCTGGAACAGGAATCCGCGGAAACGGCGCTCCTCAGGCTGGTCGAAAATTCTTATCTGAGCCTTTGTTATAATACCGAGAGTACCCTCGGAGCCTATGAATATCTGGTTTAAATCGGGTCCTGCGGCGTGTTTCGGAGCGGAAGAGGTGTGAATTATATCGCCGTTCGGCAGCACAACCTCCATTTGCAGCACCATATCGTCTATTTTGCCGTATTTGGTGGAGCAAACGCCTATGCCGCGGTGCGCCAAAAAGCCGCCCACGGTTGAGCAGGTAAGGCTTGAGGGATAGTGCATTGTAGCCTTGCCTACCTCGTTTGCCGCCCACTCGATATGCTTATATATAGCTCCTGTGCCGCATTCTATGTACATACCCTCGGTATTTACCTCGTATATTTTGTTCATACGCTTTGTATCAAGCAGTATTCCGCCGCAAACCGGTATAGCGCCGCCCTGCGTGCCGCCGCCAGCACCCCATGTGGTAACGGGAAGCTTATAGTAATTGGCTATTTTAACTACCTTTGAAACCTCCTCGGCGTCCTTGGGGCATACGATTATGTCGGCCTCCGGCATACGGCAGCCGCGGTCCGCCCACATACGGGAAAGCCAGTAATAGTCAACGCTGTGAGTTACCCTGTCTATCGCGCGGGTAGAGCAGTTTTCCTTGCCCACCGCATCCTCAAGCTCGGTTAATATCATTGCAAATAAAAATTCGTTCATCTGATATTGCATTTCGTTTTTCTCCTTTTATGTATCTTTAAAGCTGTTTGCCGTTTTTTATTTTTCCTCAAATACAACCGTCGAAACGGAATCTGGAAGCGCCTCAATGTACCACCATTTTCCGAATCTGTAATACTGCAGCTGGCGTTTTTCATGACTCGGATTGGTGACGGTAAGTATAAATTTGCCGTCCGGATTCAGCGCGGCACATATCTCCGCGGGCTTTTCCTCGTCCGGGAACGCAAACAGGGTGCTGCCCTTTTTTGAGGTGGCGGCGGGGAATATTTCGGCGCCTCTTTTAATGAATTTTGAAAAATGACCGAACGCGCGGTACTGACCGCTGTAGCTGAGCTCCCCGTTTATGCTGTTGCGCGTAACCAGTCCGCCGCAGAAAAACGGGCCTATATTGGGGCCGCCGACCTCATCGAGCATAAGATTCCAGCCCGTAAACGTGGTGCAGCCGTGCTTTAAGGCTTTGGAAATGACTATGCCCCATTTGCACCAATCGGTCGCGTAATTATCATAAAGCCGCGGCCCGCCCTCGGTGAAATGGTATTCAAGCTCGGGGTATTTAAGGCGCACATTATCAATATCCTCGGGGCTGCCGTCATAATAATGAAAGGCTGCTCCGTCACAGTATTTTCTGATCTCGGGATATGTATCCAGCTGCCACAGCACCTTGCGCCAATAGCTGAAATTATGGTCGTTCATCCATACCTTAACATCAATGCCCTCGGCTTCAAGCCTTTTCTTTAACGCGATAATAAATTTCGCCTCGATATCGGGGTGCCAAATGCAGGCGGGCATTCTTCCCGCTTGGTCGGTTTCGGTCTCGTTCTGCGCGGTCAATGCGTCAATCCGTATACCGCGCTTTTTATATTCCTCAATAAACCGGATTATATACTCCGCATAGCAATCGATAAACTGCTCGCGCATATATCCCCCGCACATAGAGCCGCCGGTCTTCATCCACCCGGGAGGACTCCACGGAGAAGCAAAAACATATGCGTCGGGGCGGGTATTTAAAACCTCTTTTATCATTGGAACAATGTATTCATCGTCTCTGCCGACCGTAAAATGCTCAAGGCGGGTATCGGCGTTTTCGTCATCATATGAGTAAAGCTCAGCCGAATAATCGCTTGAGGCAACGCTTAAGCGGCAAACCGAAAGCCCCAAGCCGTTATCGGAATAAATATCGTCAAGAAACGCCTTTCGCTCATCTTCAGGCATTAAATTAAGGTTATAGCACGAGCTGCCCGTCACGGCAACGCCGAACCCCGTGAATTTTTGTCTGTTCGGAGTATCTCTTACCTCTATAACATCCGCACCGCCCATTCTGCCGCCTGTGGGCTTTAGCTCGTACGGCCGCAGAAAAAAGCTCGGCGTTGTTTCAAACTGTGTTACTTTCATAGCGGTGCTCCCCTTTAATCTAACGCTTTATCTACCGTAAGCGCCGGCACATACTTGCAGAATTCTTTAATTTCTTTTCGGTAATCGCCGCGCATTTCAACAAAGTGGTGAATGTACGGTCCGTCAAGCAGTCTGTCCTCAACCGCCTGAAGATTTTCAAACTCGCCCCATATGTATGTACCGTGGGTCTGCGGTCCCTCTGTCGTGCGGCAAATAAGCGGCAGTATCATATAATCCCCGTGCTCCTGGTCTATACGGGCAACCGTGTACTCGCCGTCTCTTCCTCTGAGCCATGCACGCTGATTCACAAGGCGCGCCTTTGTGCCCTCAGCCATTTCGCTTACGGGGAACGGTCCGCAGTGCCACAAAAGCTCGGCATTTCTGTTTTCGGGGTGACGCACCGTAAACTCGCCGAACAGCGGTCTGCCCTTACCGAGTGTTGCGCACTTCAAAAGCGCCATTGTCATAGCGCAGTGTATATCGCTTTCGCACGAAACCATAAGACCCATTTCGTTAAGCAAACCGTAAAGCGCACAGGGGGCTAAGCCGTCAAACATAATAGGCGTCGCGGTCCAGCATTCCGCCGAAAGAACATCAAGGTTAAACTCCTCAAAAAGATGCTTATACATAGCGGTCATTGTCGCCATGGGCTTTATGTATTTCGGCGTCAGATCGTCAAGCTCGTAATTTGTGAGGAAATACTGCTCGTACTCCGCTATTTCGTCTGCGTAGTCCGTTTCGGCAGTCCTCATTCTCTGCTCGATAATCGCAAAGTTAATGGGAATTATCTTAATACCGAATTTCTCCATCAGCTCGCCCTCGTTCCATATTACCGAGAAGAAGGGCGCGGGACGTGTGCCGACCTGACCTATACGCATACCCTTAAAGTTTTTAACCATACAGGCAACGCGCACAAAGCTGTCAAAACCCGCTTTAAATTCATCAGACTCAACGCGGCAGCAGGGCAGATGCGAAAACGGAATGTGAAAACGCTGGAATTGGCGCGAAACCCCGAAAAGCCCGCACTGCGAATCGGTCGGTCGCATGCCGTCCTTATAATATTCATCGTCAAGCGGCGCCCACAAAAGCACCGGCTTACCGAGAGCCTTTGCTATGTCCGCCGCCGCTTCCTCGTTGCCGAAGTTGCAGTTTATAATAACAACGGCGTCAACCTTTTCCGCCTTAAAGCGCTCCACCAGTTCGGCTGCGGATTTATCGTCGAAGATTAAATCAGAACATCCGAGACCCTTACTGTCTGTAAAGGTTACGTTTTCGCTTTTAAAGTTTTTTTCTATGTAGTCAACAAATCTGTGACCGCGTTCCTCTGCCGAAACCCAGGTTAAAAAGGTTTTCGCAGGGCGGTTGGTCGTGTTGCGGCGCATAGGCACAAGACCGATTTTCACTTTGTAATTAAGCATAATATCCCCCCGTTTAATTTTACAATTATAAAATACCAAATAAGAGGGTTAAAAGCAACAGTAAAATGAAATTAATTTTTATTTTATTGACTGTTTTTTGAAATAATGGTATAATAATGAAAAATATTTTCATTATGGGGCGAACAATGGAATCTACCGCACATAAAATACGAAAGCTCTACCCCGAAATGGGCAGAGCAGAGAAAAAAATAGCCGATTATATTCTTGAAAACAGCCGCAGCATTACCGAATGCTCCGTAACCGAGCTTGCGAAGATATGCGGCTGCGGTGACGCAACGGTAGTGCGCTTTTCGCGCCGCTTAGGGTACGAAGGCTTTCAGGCGCTTAAAATAGGCATTGCGGGGGAGCTGGGAAACGCCTCAACCGTAAGCGGCGAAATAAAGAAAACCGACAGCTGCTTTGAAATATTTAAAAAGCGCATAGCGGATATTTCCGTATCGCTTGAAAGCACCGAAGGCGTGCTTGACGAAGCCGCGCTTGAAAACGCTGCAAGGCTGATAATGAACGCCCGCCGCATAGCGGTTTTCGGGCTTGGAAACTCTGCGGCAATTGCTATGGACGCCGCGCACAAATTCCTGCGGCTGGGGCTTGACGCGCAAAGCTGCACCGATAACCATATGCAGGCGATAATCGCCTCGCATTTGGATAGGCAAAGTGTTGCAATAGGCATATCGCACTCGGGTTCTTCAAAGGATATTGTAGAGGCGTTAAAGCTTTCGAAAATCGGCAACGCCGCCACAATATGCGTAACAAACTTCGCCGCATCCCCTATAGTAGAAGCGGCGGACATAGCGCTGTTTACAAAATCCGACGAAACAAAGCACTCGATACTCGGAATGAGCTCAAGAATCGCCCAGCTTACCATTTTTGACGCAATATACACATACATAGTTATAAATTCCGATAAGGCGGCGGTGCAGGCGATATACAATACCGAGGTGGCGCTGCAGAACAAAAAATATTAATCTTGCTTTGCGGAACCGTCATCCGCCCTGTAGCCGACCCCTGCCTGATTTTTAATAATATCCGCACTGCCGAGCTTCTTGCGTATGTTCGCAATATTCACCTGCAGCTTTTTAATGCTGCCGCTGTCGGGGTAATCGCCCCAAACCGCCTTTATAATTTCGCGGTAGGTAAGCATTTTGCCGCTTTCTGCGGTTAAAAGCGCCAAGATATTGTATTCGTTCTGCGTGAGTCTTACCTCACCCTCACCCGAAAAAACGCGCCGCGCTCTGTAATCCACCGTGAGCGTGCGGCTTTTAAAGCTGCTGCCGTCGGAATTCCTAAACGCACGGCTGTTGCGGAGGCACACGCGTATTCTTGCCGAAAGCTCCGCTTCGCAATACGGCTTTGTCACATAATCGTTCGCTCCCGCGTCAAGTGCCGCCGCTTTAATATTGCCGTCCGTTTCGGAGGAAAGGATTATTATGGGCGCGTCGGTTATTTCTGTTATCCTGCCTATAAAGCGCAGCCCGTCCGTACCCGGCGGCAGAAGCTCCGAGATAACAATGTCAGGCATATGCGATTTAAGTAAAAGCACCGTTTCGGCATCGCTTGCCGCCGATATTACCTTATAGCCCTCGCCCGTAAGCAGCTCCGATAAGCGTCTTTGCGCCTTTATATCCGTATCAACCGTCAAAATTTTAAACTTATTATTGCTCATATCCTGCACCCCCGAACCATTATACGCCAAGCAGCGGGAATTTGCAATAAAATCTTTACCGTTTCTTTACCGAATCGTATGTATAATTAAATGTATCTATATTATAAGGAGATGGTTTTGTGGATCCGCTTCCCCGAAGTAGCAGGGAATTGTATTTAAAGAATTACCGTGCGTATAAAATTCATACCTCGGTTGCCCGGCGCCAAATGCGCAATGTTAACTGACAAAACGGGTAAAAGACTTATGAATTAAAAACGGAGGTAAATTCTTACAAATGTTAAAACAACTGTTATTACAGCTTATTCTTATTTTTCTCAACGCGTTTTTCGCCGCTACGGAAATAGCGGTAATATCCATAAACGAAAAAAAGGTGCGCGCACTGGCAGAAGAGGGCGATAAAAAAGCCGCAAAAATGCTCAAGATAATTGAGGAGCCCACGCGCTTCCTTTCCACCATCCAAATAGGCATTACCTTAGCGGGCTTTTTGGGTTCAGCTTTTGCGGCGGATAACTTTGCCGAGGGCTTTTCGGCAAAAATAATTAAGACCTTTTCAATTTCCGAAAAGTACACAAGCACCGTCAATACCGTATCGGTAGTGCTTATAACAATTATTCTTTCATATTTCACCCTTATTTTGGGCGAGCTTGTTCCTAAAAGAATCGCCATGAAGCACAAGGAAAAGCTTGCAAACGGCGTTTGCGGCATAATTTCGTTTTTGGCAGCGGCGCTGAGACCCATAATCTGGTTTTTAACCGTTTCCACAAACGCGGTGCTGCGGCTTATAGGTATTGATCCGAGAGAGAAGGATGAACCCGTTTCGGAAGAGGACATTGTGCTTATGCTTGACGCGGGAGCGGACGAAGGCTCGCTTAATGAAAACGACATTGAGTATATCAAAAATGTTTTCAAGCTTGATACGCTTACCGCAGAAAATGTTATGACCTCTCGCAAATCGATAGTTTCCGTCTCGCTTGACAGCACCGATAAGGAAATAATGGAAATTATCGATGAGGAAGGCTATTCGCGCATACCGGTCTTTGATGACGATATCGACCATATAGTGGGCATACTTCACACCCGCGATTATTTAATAAAGCGCACAGAGCCTGATTTTGATCTTAAATCCATGCTTCACCAACCCGAATATGTGCCCGAAACGGTAAGCCTTGATTCGCTTTTCAAGGATATGCAGAAGACCCACACCCATATGGTGATTGTGGTAAACGAATACGGCGAGACCGCAGGAATTGTCACAATGGAGGATATTTTAGAGGAATTGGTGGGCGAAATATGGGATGAGCGCGATGAGGAGATAACCGAGTTTTCAAAAATCGGCGAAAACACCTATCGCGTGCTTTCCACCGCCTCAATTGAGGATTTCAAGGAATTCTTCTCGATTGACGATGATGAGCTTGAAACCGACTCCACCACAGTGAACGGCTGGCTTACGGAGATGGCGGGATCTATTCCGGAAACAGGCTATAAGCTTGAATATAAAAATCTTTGCATCACCGTTACCAAGGCCGATGATATTATGACCCACGAAATAACCGTTGAGGTTAAAAACGAAAGCTGCGAAACGGAAGAGGCAAAAGCCGAATAAACATAAAAACGCCCCGCCGAAAAAACGGCAAGGGGCGTTTTAAAATTGAGGTATTGCTATGTATGACGAACTGACCAAGGTTGATATTGACAAAATGAAGGAGGAGCTTGAATACCGCATTACGGTAGTGCGGCCCAAAATTTTGGAAGAGGTCAAATTCACCCGCAGCTTCGGGGATCTGAGCGAAAATGCCGAGTATCACGCCGCAAAGCGCGAGCGTGGCAAAAACGAAAGCCGAATAAGGTATTTGCGCAATATGATTAAAACCGCAAAGGTTATAAACCCCGAAAGCCGCCCCGATGAGGTGGGAATATTCGATACGGTGGAATACTATGTTGAAGAGGATGACGCGGTCGAAAAGGTTCGCATAGTAACCGCTCTCAGGCAAAATTCACTCGAAAGGCTTATCAGTCGGTTTTCCCCCATGGGCAAGGCACTTATGGGCAGAAAGACGGGCGACCGCGTCTATGTTAGGGTGGACGAGGAGTACGGATATTATATTGTGATACGCTCGATTGAAAAGGGCAGCGACGACGCAAGCCTGGAAATACGGAAATACTGATTATGGACATTGGACCAGAAGATAATATCAAAGCTTCTTTTGCGGCGGAAACGCCGCAATTTTCGTTTTTCCCATGCATGTGCGGCGGAAACGCCGCACTTTTGTTTTTTCTCAGGCGGCGGTAAAAGGCTCCGGCCGAGGCGGCAGCCGAAAAAAATCCCCCTGCCCGCAGGCAGGGGGGAGGACGAAAACGGCAGATCCGTTTTTACATTTTTCGATTTATTTTCAGCAAACCTCGGCTATATCAAAAATCTTGCCGGGGAGCTCCTCTTTATCAGCTGAAACGGTGAATATAAATTCAACATCCGAAATAGCGGAAACTCTTTCAAGGAAAGCCGCTAATTTATCAAAATCGCGCTCGCCGATTCTGAGGGTTGCATCGCCGAAAATGTGGGTGACATCGTTATTGCCCGCCTTTATTCCTGCTACCATACCGTAGTATTCGCCGTAGCCCGAAATGCCGTAACTTTCGGCGTCGATAAGACGCGCCTTGTGTGTTACCGAATATGTCAGGGTATCGCCTTTTTCAATGCATACGACATTGCCGAGGCTTTGTTCTGTCGCGGCATTTACCATATCCACTAATTTTTTGGTTTTACCCGAGCCTTTTTTTCCGATAATGAGTTTAATCATTTATACCAACTCCTTTTATATTTAACTGCCTGCGGCAGCTTTTTTACCCGTTAAGGCGCGCTTCAAGCTCCGCCTTCTGAGCCTCATAGCCCGGCTTGCCGAGCAGGGCGAACATATTCTTTTTATAGCTTTCAACACCGGGTTGATCAAACGGATTAACTCCGAGCATATAACCCGAAACCGCGCACGCCTTTTCAAAGAAGTAAATAAGTCTGCCGAGGTTTTCTTCATCCGGCTTATCAACGTTTATAACGAGATTCGGCACGCCGCCGTCGGTATGCGCCAAAACCGTGCCCTCAAATGCCTTTGAGTTTACATATGACATGGTTTTACCGGCAAGGAAGTTAAGGCCGTCGCCGTTGTCCGCATCCTCTTCGATAACAACATCCTTATCGCTTTCACCGAAGGTTACAACCGTTTCAAACATTAAGCGGCTGCCGTCCTGTACGAACTGACCCATTGAGTGAAGGTCGGTTGAGAATGTGACGGAGGCCGGGAAAAGACCCTTGTTGTCCTTGCCCTCGCTCTCGCCGAAAAGCTGCTTGAACCATTCCGCCATCATAGTAAAGCGGGGCTCGTAGCTTACGAGCAGCTCAACCGATTTGCCTTTGCGGTAAAACGCGTTGCGGAGAGCCGCGTATAAATAGCAGTCGTTTTTATAAATATCGGGTTCGTTGTAATCCTTCATAGCCGCCGCGGCGCCCGACATAAGCGCGTCTATATCCGCACCCGCAGCCGCAATCGGTAAAAGACCCACAGCAGTGAGAACGGAGAATCTTCCACCCACATCATCCGGTACAACAAAGCACTCGTAGCCCTTTTCGTCGGCTAACTTTTTAAGAGTGCCGCGCGCCTTATCGGTGGTGCAGTAAATTCTCTTTGCGGCTTCTTCCTCGCCGTACTGCTTTTCAAGCAGATCGCGCAGGACTCTGAAGGCGACCGCCGGCTCGGTTGTGGTGCCTGATTTTGAAATAATGTTTACCGAAACGCGCTTGCCCTCGCACAGCTTTACAATATCCGAAAGATATGCGCCGCTTATGCTGTTGCCGGCAAAATAAATTTCGGGGCCCTCGCCCTTTAACTGATTGTAGAACGGTCCCTTTAAGAACTCAATAGCGGCACGTGCACCGAGGTATGAGCCGCCGATGCCTATAACTATGAGTATATCGGTATCCTTGCGGATCTTCGCGGCTGCCGCTTTGATTCTGGCAAACTCCTCTTTATCGTAATTTACTGGCAGGTCTACCCAGCCTAAGAAGTCGTTGCCGAGACCTGTTTTGTCATTTACAAGACCGTGAGCCGCAGCAACCTGCGCTTCAAGACCCTTGACATCATTTTCCCTGATGAACTGTTTGGCATACGCCGAATTAAATTTAATAGCCATTTTAACCCCTGGATTCTTTAAATTTTAGTTTCCTGTTTATATATTACAATAAATCCCCGACTTTTTCAAGTGCGAAAAGCGATATTCATTAAAAGTTTTCATAATTGAAATAATCCTTTTAAAATCCGCCGCAGTGAAAAGCCGAGCGAGAGCCTTTCCACGTCCTCCGCCGCCGTTACGGGAATTTCGCCCAGGGTTTCGTCGCCCAGCTTTACGGTTACTGTGCCGACTGCCGCGCCCTTTCTTACGGGAGCGGTTATATTTTCGTTAAAGCTTATTTCCTGCGAAATATTTCCCTTTGCGGTTTTAGGCAGCAAAACGCTTAATTGCTTTTCCGCGCTTATCGCAATTTTCTTTTGCGTTCCTTTAGCTATATCAAGCTCCTTTGTGTCTCCGAGGTCTGCGCTTATAACCGAATAATTGTAATTCGCAAAGCCGTAATCAAGCAGCTTTTTGGCGCCGTTAAAGCGATCCTTTGTGGTCTCGCCCGCCATTACCACCGCCACAAGCTCGAGCCCGTTGCGCTCGGCCGTTGCCGAAACGCAGTATTTCGCGGTAGATGTGGTGCCGGTTTTAAGCCCGGTGGCGCCCTCATAAAATCTTATAAGCTTATTCGTGTTCACAAGCTCGCTTTTGCCGTCGCGCAGGCTATCCATCCAAACGGTGGTGTAGTCCTTTATAAGCGTGTGCTTTATAAGCGCGGAGGACATTACAGCGACATCATAGGCAGAGGTCAAATGCCCCTCGGCGTCAAGCCCGGTGCAGTTTTTAAAATGGGTGTTGGTCATTCCAAGCTCCGCCGCCCGCTCGTTCATAAGCGCCACAAAGCCCTCCTCACTGCCCGCAACCGCCTCGGCAAGTGCGGTGCAGGCGTCATTGGCGGACGCTATTACCGAAGCCTTAAGCAAATCGTTCACGGTCATGGTTTCCCCGGGTTCCAGCCATATTTGCGACCCGCCCATAGAGGCGGCGTGCTCGCTTGCGGTAATTACCGTTTCAAGGGATAGATCTCCGCGGTCAATAGCCTCCATAACAAGCAGCAGCGACATTATTTTGGTAATGGAAGCAGGCGGCAGCTTTTCATCGGGATTGTTTTCATAAAGCACCCTGCCGGTATTCGGCTCCATAAGCACCGCCGACTTTGCCTTTATATCCAGCGTCTGCCCTATGGCGGCGTTTACCGGGGTGTTATCGAGCGGAACATTGATATCGGAGATATCGCATTCGCTCGATACCGTGACAGCGCCCTTTGCAAAAACAGTCACACCTCCGATACACAAAACAACCAAAAACAACGATATTATTCTTTTCAAAGCGGAACACTCTCCTTTAATAGAAGGATATGCCGCGGTACGGTTCGTTATGCCGTCCTCACGCGGGGAGACAGAATAAAACGCATTTAAAAAAACTTGTAAGTTGAAGAAAAGTGTGTTAAAATAAAATTTATGAATAATCTGATTCTTAAAGGCGGAATGAATATGTGCGAAAATAATTCGGCGGAAGCTAAAAAACGTGTTTTGAGCTGCATACAGCCGAGCGGCATGCTTACCCTCGGCAACTACCTCGGCGCGCTTAAAAACTGGGCGGCAATGCAGGCGGAATTTGATTGCTTTTTTGCCGTTGCGGATCTGCATGCAATAACGGTGCGGCAGGAGCCCGCAAAGCTTCGCAGTCAGATATATTCCACCTACGCCATACTTTTGGCGCTCGGAATAGACCCCGAAAAAAATACCGTTTTCATTCAGTCGCAGGTGCCAGAGCACGCCGCCCTTTCGTGGCTGCTTTCCTGCTATACCCAGTTCGGCGAAATGTCAAGAATGACCCAATTCAAGGATAAAAGCAAAAAGCACCCCGATAATATAAATGTCGGTCTGTTTTCGTACCCCGTGCTTATGGCGGCGGATATTCTGCTTTATAAGCCCGATCTGGTGCCGGTGGGGGCGGATCAGAAGCAGCACCTTGAAATTGCGCGCGATATCGCTATCCGCTTCAACAATATTTACGGTGATGTTTTCACCGTGCCCGACGGATATATACCGAAGGCCGGGGCAAGAATAAAATCGCTTCAGGATCCCTCGAAAAAGATGTCGAAATCGGACGACAACGCAAACGCCTGGGTTGCCTTGCTTGACGACCGCGATACGATAATCCGCAAATTTAAGCGTGCCGTTACCGATTCGGGCTCGGAAATCAGAATGTCTGACGATAAGCCCGGCGTTTCAAATCTTATAACGATATATTCCGCAGTTACGGATAAATCGGTTGCCGAGGTCGAGCGCGAGTTTGCGGGCAGGGGCTACGGCGAGTTCAAGCTTGCCGTCGGCGAAGCAGTGGCTGACGCTTTAGCCCCGATAAAGCAGCGGCATGATGAGATAATCGGAGATAAAAAAGAGCTTGAGCGCCTTTATAAGGAGGGTGCTCAAAAGGCGGAATACATCGCCCGCAAAACCTACTTCAAGGCAATGAAAAAGGTCGGGTTCGTGCTATGAGCTTTCCGCTTATAGGAAACAGCGGCGTGCAGAACGCGCTGACCGCCGCAATCAAAGCCGACCGGCTGCCTCATGCCGTGCTGATAGAGGGGGATAAGGGCACAGGGCGGCACACCCTTGCAAAATTTATTGCCTGTGCCGCGGTATGCGGCGGGGAGGATAAGCCCTGCGGCGAGTGCCGAGACTGCCGCCTTGAAAGGGCGGGAACACACCCGGATATTCACACGACCGCCCCCGAGGACGGCAAAAAGAATATAACAGTAGCCCAAATACGGGCGCTCAGAAGCGATGCTTATGTAAAGCCGCATATGTCGGTTCGCAGCGTTTTTATAATAGATTCGGCGGATACCATGAACGAGCAGGCGCAGAACGCGCTTTTAAAGGTGCTTGAGGAACCGCCCGGCTCCGTGCTTTTTGTTTTGATTGCGGAAAACAAGGCGGCGCTGCTCGATACGGTAATATCGCGCTGCACGGTGTTTTCGCTCTCGCCGCCCGAAATTTCCGAGGCGGAAAAATATCTTGCGGCGGGTGAGGAATTCCCCCCCGAACGGATAAGCTCCGCACTCCGGGAAGCGGGAGGAAATATAGGCGTTGCGCTGGCTTATCTTTCGGGTTCTTCCGATAAGGCGGCAGCTGCCGCAGAGGAATTCATAAGTCTTTTGCTTGCTTCCGATGAACTCGGAATGCTGAAGATGACATCGCGGTTTGAAAAAAATCGGGTCGAGGCGGACGCCTTTCTTCGCGAGCTTAAGCTTGCCGCCGCGTCATCCCTTAAAAAAAATCTTTCAAACCCGCTCACCGCAAGAACACTGTCGGTTTTTTATAGCGAGCTTGACGGCTTTGAGCAAAGCCTTACAACAAATGTTAATTTGAGTCTGCTTTTCGCGGCGCTTGTCTGCAAAGCGACCGAAATCAGCTGACGGAGGAGTATATGACAGAAATAATATCCGTAAAATTCAAGGAAAACGGCAGGGCTTATTCATTTGATCCCGCCGGAATCACCGCCGAAATCGGCGAATCGGTTATAGTTGAGACCCAAAACGGCACGGAGATGGGCACGGTCAGCGCCGCAAATCACGAGGTGGATAACGGCGCTATCGTAAAGCCGTTACGCAAGGTGCTCCGCAAGGCGACCGAAAAGGATATGGCTCGCCGCGATGAAAATAAAAGGAAGGAAAAGGAAGCCTTCGGAATCTGCGAGGAGCTTGTTTCGGCTCACAAGCTCGATATGAAGCTGGTCGATGTGGAATATTCCTTTGACGCCGGCAAGATTGTTTTCTTCTTCACCTCCGACGGCAGGGTGGATTTCCGCGAGCTTGTAAAGGATCTTGCATCGCGCTTCCACACCCGCATTGAGCTGCGCCAGATAGGCGTGCGTGATGAGGCGAAAATGCTCGGCGGACTCGGAATCTGCGGCAGACCCTATTGCTGCAAACAGTTTTTAAATGATTTCCAGCCGGTTTCCATTAAAATGGCAAAGGAGCAGGGACTTTCGCTCAATCCTACCAAAATTTCGGGCAGCTGCGGAAGACTGATGTGCTGCTTAAAATACGAGCAGGACGCCTATGAATATCTGAATTCGCTGACTCCCGGTGTCGGTGCAACCGTTAAAACACCGGAGGGCAACGCTGTCGTGACCGATGCGAATCTTATGACCGGTTATCTTACCGTCCGCCTGACAGACAGCGATTCCATGCCGTTTAAGATACACCGCGACGATGTGAAGCGGCTTTCGCGCTTTAAAAAGCGCCCCAAAAGGGATTCGGAATAAAGAATTCGGCGGTAATATCTCTGCACCGAATTCACAACAGAATAGTTATATAATTATTCTGTTGATAGCAAATGATTGCCTCCCCGGTGTTTGGGTGCGGGTGTCCGGCGGACGCCTCTGCGAAGCAGAAGCACCGACCGAGACGGCAGCCGTATGGCTGCCGAAGGGGTTGTTACAAGCTTAAAATGATCAGAGAGCCGATTTATATACCGAAACTGTATTTTGCATATTTAATCTTTAATCTGTAAATAATGTCTACTGAATAATTGCATTAGCAAATGCAATTATATAAAATCGAGTTAAAATCTCGATTTTATGGGTCAAAACCTTTGTTTTGACCGTCAGTATCCATTGATTGTCGCCTGATTTTAAAAAGAATCAAAATGTGATTCTTTTAAAAGTGCAAGGTTTTTTCGCAAAAATGCGCAAAAACCTTGCACCTGAACAATTCAAAAGTTTACACCAACATGCTTGGTTAAGGTACTTTTGAATTGTTCAGCAGGCATTAAATAAACTTTAATTTCCAACAATCCCTCAGTCACCTCTGTCACTTCGTGACATCTCCTTACAGTGTGAGGAGTTGCCCTTTACATAAGGGAGCCTGTGGTTTTGTGCTTTTGCATATCTAAAAAAACATCCGAAAAAGACCCTATCCGCATTGCTGCGGATAGGGTCTTTTAAAAGGCTTATATTGAAATTAAGCGTTAACCTTGGTAACAACGCCGGAACCAACGGTACGGCCACCCTCACGGATAGCGAAACGGAGTCCCTCTTCAATAGCGATAGGAGTGATAAGCTCAACATCCATCTCTACGTTATCGCCCGGCATGCACATCTCTGTGCCTTCGGGAAGAGTGATAACGCCGGTAACGTCAGTAGTTCTGAAATAGAACTGCGGACGATAGTTGTTGAAGAACGGAGTATGACGGCCGCCCTCTTCCTTGGTCAGAACGTAAACCTGACCGTGGAACTTGGTGTGCGGATGAATCGAGCCGGGTTTGCAGAGAACCTGACCGCGCTCAACCTCATCACGGCCAACGCCGCGGAGAAGAGCACCAACGTTATCGCCGGCTTCGCAGAAGTCAAGAGTCTTGCGGAACATTTCCATAGAGGTAACAACAGTCTTCTTGCGCTCCTCGGTAAGACCGATGATTTCAACTTCATCGCCTGCATTGAGCTGTCCGCGCTCAACACGACCGGTAACAACAGTACCACGACCGGAAATGGTCATAACATCCTCGATCGGCATAAGGAACGGAAGGTCAGACTTACGGTCCGGAGTCGGGATGTAGCTGTCAACAGCGTCCATAAGCTCTTTAATCGGAGCATACTCCGGAGCATTCGGATCGGTAGAGGTGCACTCAAGAGCAACAAGAGCAGAGCCCTTGATGATCGGGGTGTCGTCGCCCGGGAACTCATACTTATCAAGAGTCTCACGGATTTCCATCTCAACGAGCTCGAGAAGCTCGGGATCGTCAACCTGGTCGCACTTGTTCATGAATACAACAATGTACGGAACGCCAACCTGACGAGCAAGGAGAAGGTGTTCTTTAGTCTGAGCCATAGGACCGTCAGTAGCAGCGATAACAAGGATAGCGCCGTCCATCTGAGCAGCACCGGTGATCATGTTCTTAACATAGTCAGCGTGTCCGGGGCAGTCAACGTGAGCATAGTGACGGTTGTCAGTCTCATACTCAACGTGAGCGGTGTTGATTGTAATTCCGCGCTCTCTCTCTTCAGGAGCCTTATCGATGTTCGCGTAATCCTCGAACTGAGCCTGACCCTTCAAAGAAAGATACTTGGTGATAGCAGCTGTAAGAGTGGTCTTACCATGGTCAACGTGACCGATGGTACCAATGTTAACATGGGGTTTATTTCTTTCAAATTTTGCCTTTGCCATTGTATATTTTCCTCCTTATACTATGTGCAGTTTTGATTTAATTATAGTTTAACAAAAAAGACTTGAAAATGCAAGCATTATTTACTTTAATTATCAGTCTTTCTTTGTGCGGGCGGATATAATCTTCTCGGAAATGCTCTTCGGAACTTCCTTATAGCCGTCCGGCTCCATTACATACTGACCGCGGCCCTGTGTTTTGGAGCGCAGGTCGGTAGCGTAACCGAACATATCGCCGAGCGGTACGCGCGCGTTGATCTGCTTAACGCCCGAACGATCCTCAAAGCCCTGAATCTCGCCGCGGCGAGCATTCAAATCGCCGATAACATCGCCCATATACTCCTCGGGAACGATAACCGTAACCTTCATGATAGGCTCAAGGAGCACCGGGTCTGCCAAACGGCAAGCCTCTTTGAATGCCATAGAACCGGCAATCTTAAATGCCATTTCGGAAGAGTCAACCTCGTGATAAGAACCGTCGTACAGAGTAACCTTAACATCAACCACCGGATAGCCCGCAAGCACGCCTGCCTGCAAGGCACCGCGGATACCCGTATCAACCGCAGGAATGAATTCCTTCGGAATGGTACCGCCGGTAACGGCATTGATAAACTCATATCCGGCGCCCGATTCATTCGGCTCAACGATGATCTTAACGTGGCCGTACTGACCGGAACCGCCCGACTGGCGCTTATACTTGGTTTCGTGGTCGACCTTCTTGCGGATGCTCTCTTTATAAGCAACCTGCGGCGCGCCCACGTTTGCTTCTACCTTAAATTCACGAAGCAGGCGGTCAACGATTATTTCGAGGTGTAACTCACCCATACCCGCAATAATGGTCTGACCTGTCTCTTCATCGGTATAGCATTTAAAGGTCGGGTCTTCTTCGGCAAGCTTCGCAAGCGCAAGACCCATTTTTTCCTGACCTGCTTTGGTCTTCGGCTCGATAGCAACGCGGATAACCGGCTCGGGGAAGTTCATCGATTCAAGAATGATCGGGTGCTTCTCGTCGCACAGTGTATCACCGGTGGTGGTATTTTTGAGACCTACGGCAGCGGCAATATCACCGGCGTAGCAGGTTTCTATATCCTCACGGTGGTTAGCGTGCATCTGCAGGATGCGTCCCATACGCTCTCTGTTCTGCTTAACCGAGTTGTAAACGCCGGAGCCTGCGTCAACAGTACCGGAGTAAACGCGGAAGAAGCAAATCTTACCGACGAACGGGTCGGTTGCGATTTTAAACGCAAGAGCGGAGAACGGCTCTGTATCGGAAGAGTGCCTGTCCTCTTCCTCGCCGGTCTCGGGGTTGGTACCCTTAATGGCCTCAATGTCGGTCGGAGCCGGCATATAATCAACAATAGCGTCCAAGAGCGGCTGAACGCCCTTGTTTCTGTATGAGGTACCGCAGGTGATCGGCACCATATTATTGGCTATTGTGGACTGACGGATTATCTTCTTAATCTGCTCGACAGACGGCTCCTCGCCCTCGAAGTATTTTTCCATCAGCTCTTCGTCCTGCTCAACAATATGCTCGATAAGCTCGGTGTGATATTTGTTGGCAAGCTCTACCATGTCCTCCGGAATAGGCTCATGCCTTACATCCTTTCCGAGGTCATCGTAGTAAACTTCCGCGTCCATGTTGACAAGGTCGATGATTCCTCTGAAGGTGTCCTCAGAGCCGATAGGCAGCTGAATCGGGACACCGTTGCAGTTGAAGCGCTCCTTGATCATATCAAGAACGTGGTAAAAATCCGCACCCATAATATCCATTTTATTAACATAGATCATTCTCGGTACGTGATATTCGTCAGCCTGACGCCAAACGGTTTCAGACTGCGGCTCAACACCGCCCTTTGCGCACAGAACGGTTACAGAACCGTCAAGCACACGGAGTGAACGCTGAACTTCAACGGTGAAGTCAACGTGTCCGGGAGTGTCGATAATATTGATACGATGGTCTTTCCAGAAGCAGGTGGTAGCGGCGGAGGTGATTGTTATACCTCTTTCCTGCTCCTGCTCCATCCAGTCCATAGTTGACGCGCCGTCATGAGTTTCGCCCATCTTACGGTTAATACCGGTATAGAAAAGGATACGCTCTGTGGTGGTAGTTTTACCGGCGTCAATATGTGCCATTATACCAATATTTCTTGTCATTTCAAGAGATACTTTTCTTGGCATATTAACCTCCAATCCGCATAAAACGGAAACAAAATATCAGTAGATATAAACTACCATCTGTAATGAGCAAACGCTCTGTTGGCCTCTGCCATCTTGTGAGTATCCTCACGCTTTTTGGCAGCGCCGCCCATGCCGTTAACGGCATCTAAAATCTCGCCCGCGAGACGTTCCTTCATGGTTCTCTCCGAACGGGCGCGGCTGTAGGTTGTCAGCCAGCGCAGACCGAGGGTCTGCTTTCTTTCGGCACGAACCTCAAAAGGTACCTGGTAGGTGGCGCCGCCCTTACGGACAGCCTTAACCTCAAGCTGCGGCATAACATTTTCCATAGCCTGATCAAATACCTCAAGCGGGTCCTTGCCCGTTTTTTCACTGATAATGTCGAAAGCGCCGTATACTATTCGCTGAGCGACGCCCTTCTTACCGTCAAGCATAATGTTGTTGATAAGGCGGGTTACCTTCTTTGAATTGTATACCGGATCCGGCAATACATCGCGTTTTGCGACAAAGCCTCTTCTTGGCACTTTACTTCCCTCCTTCATAGTAATGAATTCATTGGTACTCGAAGCTTTTCCCCGTGGCACCGAGCAGAGGCGTTATATATTCATATATTATAAACGCCGCCGCTTTTAATATGCAGCAGAGATAATTCACTTAAAAATTACTTCGCACCTGCTTTAGGACGCTTTGCACCGTACTTTGAACGGCTCTGCATTCTCTTTGCAACGCCCTGCGTATCAAGGGTTCCGCGCACGATATGGTAACGCACACCGGGGAGATCCCTAACACGACCGCCTCTGATAAGAACAACGCTGTGCTCCTGAAGATTGTGACCTATTCCGGGAATGTAGGCTGAAACCTCGATTCCGTTGGAAAGACGCACTCTCGCAATTTTACGGAGTGCCGAGTTCGGCTTCTTCGGAGTGGAAGTCTTTACGGCTGTGCAAACGCCGCGCTTCTGCGGAGAATCGTTATCGGTCTGGCGGCGCTTCATAGAGTTATAACCCTTTAAAAGAGCCGGAGCCTTTGCCTTTTTCTCAACAGTTTCACGACCGTTGCGAACCAATTGGTTAAATGTTGGCACTATTACACCTCCCAATAAAAGAATCTGTCGCGGCACATACTGCCGCATACTAATATAAAATATCACAAAAATCGCTGTTTGTCAAGCATTTTCATTATTTGACCGGCACTTTGCCGTTTACAGTAAATTCTCAAAGTAAATGCAACAGTAGAATTTACGATTGCATTTAGTGAGAG